>Ga0209084_1000545_pt1 | contig 35473 bp, 34 predicted proteins | sample C_130820_MF_Meta_FD_187309 | JGI IMG/M metagenome (GOLD analysis project Ga0209084, IMG submission 187309) | Freshwater microbial communities from Lake Croche, Canada to study carbon cycling - C_130820_MF_MetaG (SPAdes) (version 2) | ecosystem: Environmental > Aquatic > Freshwater > Lake... | reverse complement strand
TGCTTTATTCCAAATGAAATTTGCCGTAATAGCACCAGCTATTATAACGGGCTCTTTTGCGGAACGCGTTCGCTTTATTTCCTATCTACTTTTCATCTGCCTGTTTACCTTATTCATATACGCCCCCCTCTGTCATGCTGTTTGGTATCCAACCGGAATCCTAGGATCTTATTTTGGTGTAAAAGATTTTGCCGGTGGTACTGTCGTTCACATGAGTGCAGGTTTTGCAGCACTAGCAGGCGTTTTAGTACTAGGTAAAAGAAAAAATAGCAATCACATTCCAACGAATATCCCATTTGTATTAATGGGAACCGGAATGCTCTGGTTTGGTTGGTTTGGTTTTAATGCTGGTTCTGCCTTAGCTGCAAATGGAGTAGCCGCAATGGCATTTGCAACAACAACAACTGCATCTGCAGCAGCCATGTTAACTTGGATATTCTTTGATAGAATTAACGGCCGAAAAGTATCTGCCCTAGGGGCATGCATCGGTGCTGTGGTTGGTTTAGTAGCCATAACACCCGCTGCTGGTTATATAACAGTACCCGAAAGTATGTTCTTTGGTTTCCTTACCGCTATTGTTTCTAACTCGGTAGTGAATGCTAAAGTATTGAAAAAAATAGATGATACCCTTGATGTATTTGCCTGTCATGGTGTAGGTGGTATCATGGGAATGATTTTGACCGCTATTTTTGCTCATGGTGAAAACGCGAGTTTACTTCATGGCGGATGGAATGTGTTTGCAAATCACATGACTGCCTTGGTTCTTGTTTCCGGTTATACCTTTTTTGGCGCCATGATATTATTTAAAATCACTAACGCAATAATTCCGCTCCGAGTATCCGAAGAATCCGAAATAATAGGCCTAGATTTATCGCAACATGATGAAACTATTGACCAAAAAAAACAAAGACCAATTGAGATTTTAGATCTACTTAAATAATAAAAGCCGAATTAATTAATGAACATGCCCCAAAAACTTAGACACTATTTGGGGCGTTTTTTATAAAAATTACTATCCTTTTCTGCTTTTACTTCTCTTTTAAATGGGCTAGCATGTCTTGGGTCATTGATGCTAAATCAAACCTATGTTTCCAACTCCAATCCGCTCTTGCTTCCTTATCATCAATACTAGCCGGCCAGCTGTCCGCTATCTTTTGCCGAAAGTCAGGATTATAAGTGATTGAAAAGTCAGGCAGGTAATTTTGTATCTCAGCCGCTAATTCCGCTGGACTAAAACTCATAGCCGCTAAATTGTAGGACGATCGTATCTTAACTTGATCAGCATCGGCCTGCATGATGTTTATTGTTGCCTGAATAGCATCATCCATATACATCATCGGCATCTTGGTTTCTGATGATAAAAAACAGTCGTAAGTGCCTTCTGATAATGCTTTGTGAAAGATATCAACAGCATAATCAGTTGTGCCGCCTCCAGGAGGCGATGACCAACTAATTAGTCCTGGATAACGGACACTTCGAACATCTACACCAAAAACTTTATGATAGTATTCGCACCAACGCTCCCCCGCTTGTTTACTAATACCATAAACCGTACTGGGCTCCATAATGGTATATTGTGGCGTGTTCTCTTTAGGAGTAGTACCCCCAAATACTGCAATGCTGGATGGCCAAAATATCTTTTTGATCTTACCTGCTTTTGCCAAATTCAATACATGAAATAAAGAATTCATATTTAAATCCCAAGCAAATGCGGGGTTCTTCTCTGCTGTTGCCGATAATAAAGCTGCCATTAGATAAACTTCATCTATTTGATGAACTTCCACTAAATGCTCAATCTGATTAAAATCTAAGGCATTTACCACCTCAAAAGGACCATTATTGACTACATCAACATTGAGCTTTCGAATGTCGGAAGCAATCACATTTTCAACGCCATAAATGCTTCTTAACTTCTGAGTGAGCTCTGTGCCTATTTGACCACAAGCTCCTATAATTAGTATTTTTGTACTCATTTTAAAGTTTGAATTTCAAGCAAATACTGCTCTTTTTCGAAAGGTAGAATTATTCCCTTGAGCTACTAATTTTTTAACAAAATTATAATTATCAGGCCCACAACTGTTAAAACTTTCGTTTTACATTTGTAACTTTGTATTTTTGCAATTATATCAATCCCTAATGAAAATCTATTTTTCCTATATCTTTTTTTTGTTATTCTTTATAGTTTCCTGTAATGATCATGCCGACAAACGAATCGCCGAAAACATCAAAGAGGCTAAAAAAAAAGAACTTGTTTTTGAGACCATCAATAAAGGCTGGAAATTTACTAATCCCAGCATTAACAGTAATACACAAACAGAAGTTAACAATTGGAACGAATGGCGTTTGTTGATAAATGAACTAAACGAAAAACCCAAAACGACAATTGGTGCTTTTCAAAAAAAGGCGAAAGCCCTTTCTAAAAGAATAGCCGATTTAAACAACAATATTCCGCCTCCGTTTTTCAAACCTGAAATAAAAAGTCGAATAGCAGTGCTAACAAACAAAATTAATTCCATAAATCTTTTCATCAATTTAGACGCAATTCCTGCTCAAAAAGTTGTGATTTTGGTTGGAGATGTTAATGTCGAACTAATTTCCTTGTGCCAACAAATGGAAGAAATTAATAGAAAAAAGAATATACCAAAAGAGGAAGGCGAATCGGATATGATAAAAATGTTAGATACATCCAGAGCGGTCCCAACGATTAAAACACAACCTATTTACCAAAAAATTGAGTAAAGCTACCCTAATAAACACGTACGACAATTCCCCTAAAATAAAGCAAATTGCCGATAGTTTAGAACAAGCAGAACAAAAAATTCACCTGAAAGGTTTGATCGGTTCTGCACTTTCTTTTGTACTACTTTCTTTATTTAAAAAGACCGAAAAGCCCTTCCTGATTGTTTTAAATGATAAAGAAGAAGCAGCCTATTATCTCAATGATTTAGAACAATTAATTGGAGAACAAGACGTCCTTTTTTATCCGGGATCTTATAGACGTCCTTATCAAATTGAAGACACCGATAATGCGAATGTCTTACTTCGCGCCGAGGTTTTAAACCGTATCAATTCTAGAAAAAAACCAGCAGTCATCGTTTCCTATCCGGAAGCTCTTTTTGAAAAGGTAGTAACCAAAAAAGAACTCGACAAAAATACCTTGAAAGTGGCTGTTGGCGATAAAATTTCAATTGATTTCATCAATGAAGTCCTATTTGAATATGAATTCAAGCGGGTGGATTTCATCACAGAACCTGGAGAATTTTCGGTTCGTGGTGGAATCATCGATGTGTTTTCTTTTTCTAATGACAATCCTTACCGTATTGAGTTTTTTGGAAATGAAGTAGACAGTATTCGAAGCTTTGATGTCGAAACCCAATTGTCTATTGAAAAGCAGAAGAAAATAACGATTATTCCCAATGTGGAAAATACCTTTTTTCAGGAAAACAGAGAGAGCTTTCTGGAATACATCAACGAAAAAACAGTAGTTTTTATAGAAAATACCGATTTACTTTTGTCTAAATTAGATCAGTTATTTGAGAAAGCTACTGAGATATATTCGAACTTGAATTCAACAATCACAAGGGTTCCTCCTGAAAATTTATTTGTAAATCAAACCGAATTTATTAGAAAAGGATTGGATTTTACAATTGTGGAATTTGGTTCCAAACCTATTTTCAGAATCAAGAAAACCTTCGAATTTCATATTCAACCTCAACCCTCTTTTAACAAGCAATTTGATTTACTGCTCAATAATTTAAATGACAATCACTTTAACGGTAATAAAAATTATTTATTTTGCGCCAATGAAGCACAGGCAAAACGCTTTCACGACATTTTTGAAACACTGGATGAAGCCAATTCGGAGAATATTCGCAAGCAATACACCACTATTAATTTACCTTTATACCAAGGTTTTATTGACGAGGAAAACCAAATCACATGCTATACTGACCATCAAATTTTTGAACGGTATCATAAGTTCAATCTGAAAAATGGCTATTCAAAAAAACAAAATATCACACTCAAAGAACTCACAACTCTTTCAGTTGGCGATTATGTAACGCATATCGATCATGGAATTGGCAGATTTGGTGGACTCCAAAAAATTCAGGTAGAAGGTAAAACACAGGAAGCTATTAAACTCGTTTACGCCGATAATGACATCGTTTATGTGAGCATTCACTCCCTCTACAAAATCTCAAAATACAACGGAAAAGACGGAGCACCACCCAAAATATACAAGCTTGGCTCCAATGCTTGGAAGGTTTTAAAACAAAAAACGAAAGCCCGTGTAAAACATATTGCCTTTAATCTAATTCAATTGTATGCCAAACGAAGATTGGAAAAAGGCTTTAAATACAGACCGGATAGTTATTTGCAAGCCGAATTAGAGAGTTCTTTTATATATGAAGACACACCCGATCAGACAAAATCAACTCAGGAAGTAAAAGCCGATATGGAAAGCGATCGCCCTATGGATCGCTTGGTCTGTGGTGATGTGGGTTTTGGAAAAACAGAAGTTGCTATTCGTGCTGCTTTTAAAGCGGTAGATAATGGGAAACAAGTGGCTGTTTTGGTTCCAACAACGATTTTAGCCTATCAACATTTCCGAACCTTTTCAGAACGCTTGAAAGAAATGCCAGTTTCTATTGGTTATTTAAACCGTTTTAGAACTGCCAAACAAAAGGCGGAAACACTCAAACTATTGGCTGAAGGAAAATTAGACATCCTAATAGGAACGCATCAGCTGGTTAGTAAAAATGTAGTTTTTAAAGACTTAGGCTTACTGATTGTGGATGAAGAACAAAAATTTGGTGTCAATGTAAAAGACAAACTCAAAACCATAGCCGCCAATGTGGATACGCTCACTTTGACTGCAACTCCAATTCCAAGAACCTTGCAGTTTTCGTTGATGGCCGCTAGAGATTTATCCGTAATTACAACGCCGCCTCCCAATCGGTATCCTATCGAAACCAATGTCGTTGGTTTTAGCGAAGAACTGATTCGGGATGCCATCTCCTATGAAATTCAACGTAATGGTCAGGTTTTCTTTATCAATAACCGAATCGAAAATATAAAGGAATTTGCTGGAATGATTCAGCGCTTAGTCCCTGATGCCCGCGTTGGCGTAGGTCATGGCCAAATGGAAGGAAAGAAACTGGAAGAATTGATGCTCGCTTTTATGAATGGTGAATTTGATGTTCTCGTTGCCACAACTATCATAGAAAGTGGACTCGATGTTCCAAATGCAAATACTATTTTTATCAACAATGCCAATAATTTTGGCTTATCTGATTTGCATCAAATGCGAGGTCGTGTAGGTCGAAGTAATAAAAAGGCTTTCTGCTATTTTATCTGCCCGCCTTATTCAGCGATGACAGAAGATGCAAGGAAAAGAATTCAGGCATTAGAACAGTTTAGCGAGCTTGGAAGCGGACTAAATATAGCCATGAAAGATCTTGAAATTCGAGGTGCTGGCGATTTATTGGGTGGAGAACAAAGTGGTTTCATAAATGAAATTGGTTTTGATACCTATCAAAAGATTATGAATGAAGCCATCGACGAATTGAAGGAAAACGAATTCAAAGATTTGTATGCCGATGAAGTAAAACCGGAAAAAGAATATGTAAAAGACATTCAAATCGACACCGATTTCGAATTGCTTTTCCCGGATGATTATATCAATAACATTTCGGAACGTCTGAATCTATACAACGAATTGAGTTTGATAAAAGACGAAGAAACATTACAAGCATACGAGAATAAACTACTGGATCGTTTTGGTCCTTTACCAAAACCAGCCATTTCCTTATTGAATAGCATAAAAATAAAATGGATAGCTACTCAAATGGGAATCGAAAAATTAGTGTTAAAACAAGGAAAAATGATTGGCTATTTTGTATCCGATCAACAGAGTTCTTATTATGCATCCCCACAATTTCAAAAAGTATTGCAATTTGTACAAAAACAGTCACAACTCTGCAAAATGAAAGAAAAGCAGACCCCTAATGGCTTGCGTTTATTAGTCACTTTTGATCATGTTAAATCCATTAGAAAAGCTTTGGAACTCATAGAATTAATGGGATATTAAGCTATTTATTTAAAAACATAAGCCCGATAGGAACGTGAACCTATTAACATGCCCCCAAATAGTGTCTAACTTTTTGGGGCATGTTCACCATCAGGCTTAGGTATGAACAACTGAAAAACTATTGCTTAATTATTTTGAAATTAGCTTCTTTATCTCCGAATTTTAATTTAAAGAAATAGCTTCCATTGGCATACATAGAAATATCTACTTTGGAATTCAAGGCATTAATTTTATTTTGATATAAAAGACGTCCCTCAATATTATAAACAAAAATTTCACTCATTAATGTTTTAGAAGCTATAGAAACCGATCCACTACTTGGATTAGGATTATAAGTGAAATCTATATTTGGAACAAATGAAGCAGCCCCTAATACGTTAGAAACACAATCAATGCTGGCTACAAATCCGGCACCAACAACATAAGTATCCGAGAAAAATTTAAGCGTCAATGACCCATCTGCTGCAGTAGATTCTATAGGTCCTGGAAGCGTTGTTCCTGTATAACCACCTGCTTTAAACTCCTTTGAAGCGGTCGAATTACCATCATAAATATAGAGAAAATCAAAATCAGGCTCAAAGTCAAAACTGCTAAAATTTAACTTGATTTTTGTATTGGGTACATTTGGAATTATAGTTCTCACATAGGATTCTAAATTAGTATAATCTGCTAAAGCCCCTCCAGAATCGGTAAGACTAATCCCATTACAATAATCTGTAGAAGTTACAAAAACAATTTGTTCGCTATCTACCGTCATCGAAGCTCCACAATTAGGGCGAATTCTTATTCTGTAAAAAGAGTTTGGCGATAAATTAGACAACGCGTAAGCTTTAGTTGAAAGCGGAATCCAATTCAAAGTATTTGATAATACCGGTGATACCGAAATTAACCAGGAAGTAGCAGTTCCCACATCAGACCATGTTATTGATACTGTTGAATTGGTTATTTCTGCCTTTATATCGGAGACCATATTGATACAGGTGTTTATACAATCTGTACTAAGACAAGGACCACTATTTATAGCATTTCTAATAAGTGCTCCAGGCTGTTGTCCAAAACCATTGGCTAAGTCAATCCCTGTTCCGGCTATCAAATGACAATAACTCATTATTGTTCCGGAGCCTGGAATAGTTGGAGGTGTAGTCATACATTCGTAACCTTCGCTTTTGGAGCCTTGACTCAAAGGCCCACAATTATCAATTGCAGTTCCGTTTCCATTCCAAACGCAAGCATGGGTATGCGGAGATCCCAATAAATGGCCCATTTCATGTGTAATAACCATAACGGTCCAGGAATAAGTATCCCAAGTAGTAAAGGTTATACCGTCCAAGTCAGAATAACTAAAGTTATTTTGAGAACACAAACCATTGATATCTACAGCTACTCCACCTAATTTACCGGGATCAATTCCTATTAATTGTCCAACATCACCATCAAAAACAGGCCGGACAGCATTGAATTTATACAAATAATCGGAAGAGGCGGTCCCTGTTCCTTCGTATGGGTCAGGACTAGTCCATATAAAAATAGAACGCAAAGAAACATTAATTCCATCATTAGCATATAAAGTTTTTACATTATTAAAAACAGAATTCATCCATCTAGTAGTAGTTGAAACATTACTAGCATTTTTAACAAATATATCGTTATCAATTTCAAAATACATGGTAACACATTTCGCAGTTAACGCTTGCGATGTCTTGTATTGATTAGTATTAATTACTAAATTTGGTTTGTCCTTTACATGGCATTCAAAACTATTTTGGAGATTCAAATCAGCATCTGAATAAACAATATAATCCGAAATACTGACTTGCTTGTCTTGCTTTGTAATAACTAAATTAGTCAACATCTGATTTGAAATAATTCCATTCATTTCATCATTAAAAAAATTGAAAGAGGCTGTAGAATTTAAATCACCCTTTACAATACCTCTATAATAAATCCCTTCTTCTATGGTGATATTTTTGGCTTTGTCAGTATCAACATGAAAGCCTTCTGCAAATAAATCTACCTTATACAATTGGACTTTGATTGCATTACCTTGATAAGGAATTTCAATTTCAATGTTATCTGGTTTAGTTTGTACTAAATCGGCAACAGACTGAAAATTGATTTTGGCTGTACTCGATTTTTTTACTAATTTATTAATGGTTCTATTGTTAGTCTCATTATAAGGAGTTAAAATGGAGTAGGGTTTAAAAGTAATCTGTTTGACATTTAATTCCTGCACTTTTTTCGAAATCATTTGCTGCGAAAAGACACTAAAAAAAAAGAATATAGCAATAATTGTAATAATTTTCTTCATAATTGTGCACAGTATTATAATATTAAGTCAAATATAACTATAATTTTATTTCTAAAATTACAAATCAATTAGAAGTACTGATGGAACTGAAAGTAAGAGATAAAAAAAGTTAATTTTTTTCCTTACTTTCTTATTTTGAAAGAAAATTTTGATTTAAAAGAAGTTTTAAATTAATTGATCTACAATGATTTTAAATCTTTAATTACTTTAAAAGCAACATCAACAATATCGTCGCTAACTAAAATTGTGAATTCATTTGAGGTAGAAATAACTTCATTTATTACAATTCCTTCCCAAGCCAAACGTTGGAAAATAAAGTAATAAATCCCCGGAGTAGTAACGTTTTCGTTTGGTAATTTTATTGTGATAGAAGCTAGATTATCAAATTTATGTAATAATTTTTCCCCTGAAAAATGTTTTTCTACATAATGACTGATACTTTCGCTAACCACTATATTAGTTTCACTAACTCCTCTTGAAGAAGTGTAAAAAATATCAGAATACTTATTGATTTCCGAAATTAAGTCGGATTGTTTGTTTAATAAAGTATCCGATGCTGCAAAGGAATAATCACATAGGGAAGATCGAACCGTGATTTCACTAATATCTTTTAGAATCTTGACTATTTTATGATTCAATCTAAAGTCTAAATCAACCGAAAGTCGTTTCAAAGCCATTACGATCGCACCTTGTTTGACATCTTTTCCAAATTCTGACTCCAATTCAACCATCATATTTCTGGATAACGAAGTCAAATTGATGATTCCTTGGGACAATGCACTTAATAAAAAAGGTTTGGTTTTAATATAATTTTCAACTGTGGAAGAAACGGTACTCATTTGCTATTGTTTGATATCTTCAGCAAATTTAGCTTTAAAAACAATTTGTTACAAAAATAGTTTTAAAAATAATAAAAAGCGTCTTCTAAATGTTCCAGATTAAAAATATTATCGTCTTTATGAATCGCAATTATGTCAAAACGAACTTCTACATCAAGATCATTATAAATCACATAGGCATTAACCGCTTTAACTAGAAGTTGGATTTTTTTAGTTTTTACAAAATCTTGTGGCAATCCAAAATCGATACTTGATCTTGTTTTAACTTCTATAATAGCTAAAGTAGTCTCTTTAAGGGCTATGATATCAACTTCTGCTTTTTGGAAAGTCCAATTGGTCTCTAAAATCGTATAGCCATTTTTTTGGAGGAATTCTACCGCCAATGCTTCTCCAAATTTCCCTAAATCGTTATGTTCAGCCATAATTTAAGTACAATTTTGACAGTATAATTAGGGTATTTAAAACCCGAATTTATTCAAATTTCAGTATGGTTTCTTTATCGTTCACTTCTAAACGGACTTTTTTTCCTAATATCAAAGCGCGATTGTCTTTAAGATGTCCCGCCGGAAAATCATAAACTACAGGAAAATTATACGTTTTAACTATATCTTGAATAATCTCTAGAGCATTTTTCCCCCAGGGAATCTCATTATCGTTCATACTGGTCATGCCACCAATAACAAGTCCTTTCAAGCCTTCAAAATAACCGTTGCGCTTTAGATTCATCATCATTCGATCAATATGATATAAATATTCATCCAAATCTTCTATAAAAAGAATTTTACCCTTAAAATTCTGTTCCGAAGGAGAACCCATAATACTGTACAAAACAGATAAATTTCCGCCAACCAATTCCCCTTCAGCAATTCCTTTTTTATTAAACGGATGTGCCGAGATATGATATTCAATAGCATCGCCAAATAGTGCTTTGTGTAAACTTTCTATCGCTTCAGGACTTGCTGTTTTAGCACTAATTGCCATCATACCGTGAATTGTAGCGATGTTCATTTTGTTGATGTGACTGTGCAAAACTGTGATATCACTAAAACCAACAATCCATTTTGGATTTTTCTTGAAAGCAGTAAAATCAATCTCATCTATAATTCGAACGGTTCCATAACCTCCTTTTCCAGCTATTATCGCCTTGATATTTGGATTGTCAAGCATCTCCTGGAAATCAAGCGCCCGATCAGAATCAGTTCCTGCTTGTTGATTCAGCTCTTTCCCTATCGTTTTACCTATAACGACTTTCAAACCCCAACTCTCTAATAAATGAATGGCAGGTGCTAAGGTTACCAAATCAATTTTCCTAGCTGTTGCCAAAATTCCAACTGTATCTCCTTTTTTTAAAAATTCTGGCATAATTTTATTCGTTTGTGCTTGACTGTGTGAAACAGAAAAAAAAGCTATTATTACTATTATAAAAAAAGTTCGGCTTCTTCTTTTATTCATTTTATGGGCATTTGAAATCATTTTGCAAAGATATAAGAACTGAAAATATTTCAGATTTTAGAATGATAAAAGGAAAGTTGAACTCCTTTTAAAACTGTAAATCACACTTTATAAAAACTTCTTAATACTCATAATAACTCCAATGTGAAGTGCTTCATGAAAATTATTGAAAGACAAAGCATCTTCAACATTTTTAATTGTAAATCCTGTTGAAGTAGTAAATTCCTGGAAAGTTTTAAATGTCTTATTCTCATAATCGGCTATAGTTTGATCGTGAGATGTAAAAAGCAAGGTTTTAATTTCATCTACTTCGGCCTGACTAACATCTTGTTCCGGTTTACTCCCTTTTTCGTATTTAGCTTCCATTTCTGCGGTAATCATGACTGGTAAGCCCGATAATTTATAAACTAATCGTTGTTGGGTAACCACTACGTGTGCGATGTTCCAGATTAAATTATTATTAAAACCCTCGGGGATTTTGTTCAATTGTTCTAAAGTATATTTTTCTAAAAATTGAGCTAAGGCATTTCTGCTCGTTTTGGTAATGTTGAAAATTTGTTGCATTTTTATTGTTTTGGAAATTTTTTATAAAATTAATCATTTTAAACATCAAATGGATTTTCTTTGCACAAAGAAATCGTCATTCCTATGAATAAAATATATTATCTCGCTTCTTGTGACACCTGTCGAAAAATTATAAAATCCTTACCAAAAAATGCTGATTTGGTTTATCATGACATCAAACAAGATCCGATCACCGTTGCCGAATTAGAAGAAATGTATCGACTTTCAGGAAGTTACGAAGCACTTTTTAGTAAAAAAGCACAATTGTACAAATCCTTAGATTTAAAAAACAAAGCCTTAACGGAAGACGATTTTAAGAAATATATTCTGGAACATTATACCTTTTTAAGTCGGCCCGTTTTTATTATTGAAGGCCAGATATACATTGGCAACAGCCAGAAAAACATTATTGAAGTTCTGAAGGTTTTAAGCTAATGTCTAAAAGAAATCTTGCGCTTTTGGGAGCTACTTTTGTTTCCCTAATTTACGGACTCACATTTACTATTGCCAAAGATGTCATGCCTCATTATATTGATGCCTACGGATTTATTTTGGTCAGAATAGGAGGTGCCGTAGTATTATTTTGGCTAATTTGGTTAATCTCAATCACAATCCAACCAGCATCAAAAGAAAAGATTGATCGATCTGATTTTCCAAGAATTATTAGTACTGCTTTCTTTGGCGTAACCTTAAACATGCTCGCTTTTTTCAAAGGTTTGAGTTATACCTCGCCTATTTCGGCATCTGTAATAATGGTTTCGACACCTATAATTGTTCTGATTCTGTCGGCTATAATTCGGAAAGAACGCATGTTAAAACGCAAAGTTTTTGGAATTATTCTCGGATTAATTGGTACTGCTTTTCTAATCCTTTATGGAAAATCAGTTGCTAATGCGCCTCATGCCAGTTTGGGTAACTTTCTTGTTTTAGTTAATGCCATTTCCTATGGTTTATACTTAATTATGGTAAAAAAATTAATGGACAAATACAATGCATTGACCTTTGTTAAATGGATTTACCTCTTTGGCTTTTTGATGGCGATTCCTTTTGGTTGGCATGAATTCCAAGTTATAATTTGGTCCACTATTCCAACCGCTATTTATTGGAAAATAGCCTTTGTGATTGTTTTCTCCACTTTTTTAACGTATCTATTAAACTTGCTTTCCATGAAAGAATTAAAGCCAACAACCGTGTCGGTATTTATTTATTTACAACCTGTATTTGCTACCGTTTTTGCCATTGGTTTAGGCAAAGATGATTTAAATTGGATAAAAATAACAGCTGCGGTTTTAATATTTATAGGTGTTTATTTAGTTACGCAAAAGAAAAAACCCCACAAAAACAAACTTTCGGAAAAGACAGCTTAAATCCAAAAAGGAAGCGATGAAATCTTTTTCATTATCTTTGAAATCTTTTTAGAAAATATATGATACAATCAATGACCGGTTTCGGAAAAGCAAGTTTGCAACTTTCGACCAAAAAAATTACAGTAGAAGCAAAGTCTTTAAATAGTAAAGGTTTGGATTTAAATGTGAGAATGCCATCTGTTTATAGAGAAATGGAATTGGGTTTGCGCAATCAAATAGCTTTAGCACTTGAGCGAGGAAAAATAGATTTCTCTGTTTTTATAGAAAATACAGCAGAGCAAACTTCGACTAAAGTAAATGTTCCAATCGTTAAAGCCTATATCAATCAGTTGCGAGAAATTCATGCTGAAGCCGATGAAACCGAATTGATGAAAATGGCAATTCGCATGCCGGATGCTTTGAAAACAGAGCGTGACGAAATCGATGAAAATGACTGGGTTGAAATTCAAACTGTTATAAAAGAAGCCTTAGATAATATTTTAAATTTCCGTCAAGCAGAAGGACTTTCGTTAGAAAAAGAATTTCAGTTGCGAATTGCGAATATTCGTCAGTATATGAATGATGCACTGGCTCTTGATCCGGAACGTGTACAGGCGATAAAAGACCGTTTACAAACTGCAATTGCCGAATTAAAAGTAAATGTAGACGAGAATCGTTTTGAACAGGAATTGATTTATTATTTGGAGAAATTAGACATCACTGAAGAAAAAGTTCGATTGACCAATCACCTAGACTATTTCTTAGAAACGATAAATGGAAAAGAAGCGAACGGCAGGAAATTAGGTTTTATCACTCAAGAAATGGGTCGTGAGATTAACACCATGGGGTCTAAATCCAATCACGCACAAATGCAAAAGTTAGTGGTGATGATGAAAGACGAATTAGAAAAAATTAAAGAACAGGTTCTTAACGTACTTTAGGAATACGATTTGGAAATTCATAAAAGAAATACTGAAATTAAATTCAGCTTAAAATGAAAAAAGGTAAATTAATAGTGTTTTCAGCACCTTCAGGATCAGGAAAAACAACTATAGTTAGACATTTATTAGGAAAAGAAGATTTGAATTTAGAGTTTTCTATTTCTGCAGCTTCTCGCGAACCAAGAGGAGATGAAGTTAACGGTAAAGATTATTACTTTATTTCTACAGAAGAGTTTAAAAAGCACATTAAAAATGAGGATTTCCTAGAATGGGAAGAAGTGTATCGCGATAACTTTTACGGCACTTTAAAAAGTGAAATTGAACGGATTTGGTCTCATGGAAAAAATGTTATTTTTGACATAGATGTAGCCGGTGGATTGCGAATAAAGCATAAGTTTCCTGAGGAGACTTTGGCCGTTTTTGTAAAACCTCCCAGTATTGACGAATTGAAAATAAGACTTAAAAAACGTTCTACAGAAAGCGATGATAAAATTAATATGCGAATTGCAAAAGCCTCTGTTGAATTAGCCACTGCACCACAGTTTGACACCATCATTAAAAATTATGATTTAGATACTGCCAAGGAAGAAGCGTATCAATTAGTAAAAGCGTTTGTGAAGTAATCGTTTTTAAAATCAGATTTTAAAACCTAAAACAAGAGATGAAAATCGGTCTTTATTTCGGTACTTTTAACCCCATTCATGTAGGTCATTTGATTATTGCCAATCATATGGCGGAGTATTCTGATTTAGACGAAATTTGGATGGTGGTTACACCCCACAATCCTTTAAAAAAGAAAGCAACTCTTTTAGATGATTATCAGCGCTTGAATTTAGTGCATTTGGCCACCGAAGATTATCTTAAAATCAAACCTTCAGATATTGAATTTAAATTATCTCAACCCAACTATACCGTAAATACTTTGGCTCATTTACAGGAAAAATATCCACAACATGAGTTTGCCTTAATTATGGGAGAAGATAATTTGAAATCCTTTCATAAATGGAAGAATTATGAAGTCATTCTCAATAATCATGAAATTTATGTTTATCCAAGAATTTCTTCGGATGTAGAGAATTCACTATTCAAAAACCACCCTAAGATTCACCTAATTGATGCGCCTGTGGTAGAAATATCCTCTACATTTATTAGGAATAGCATAAAAAACAATAAAAATATTCAACCTTTATTACCTTCAAAAGTTTGGGATTATATCAGTCATAGTAATTTTTATAAAAAATAATTAGGCTAATACTGATTTGAAAAACAATTCCATTTCACTAAAATAAGGACTCAAGTTTTGATTTTTCCCTGACAATAAGAAAACTTCTGTGCTTGGCATCTGCTTGCTATTCCACAATAATTGTAATTTATGTTCGATGATGAAATTTCGAGCATTAACATCCCAAACTACAGCAATTCCTGAATTATTTGAGAGTACCTGTATCATTTCATATTCAGATGGGATAATATAATTAGGTACCATCGATGGTCTTTTTTTATTAAAAACGTGCAACCAAAAGAGCTTAATATGTGGAATATTCGATTCATAGCTAAACCATTTTTGTTCATTTAACCAATGCTCAATGCTATCTAAATCTTTAGTTTTAATTTTAGCTTTTAAATCGGAAGCACTGATATCATTGGAACCGACCAGAATTTGTTTGATTTCGCCTATTTTCTTTTGAACTGTATCAAATGTGTCATATTTTTTTGTGACAATAGCAAAATCAAGTTTTTTGTCATCTACTAATTCAAAAAGTGTTTCATTCTCTTGAAAACTAAAATTAATAAAGTCAAATTTTTGAACTAAGACACTTGCCAAGCTACTGAATAAATGTTTTGAAATTCCTATTGAAATTAATTTATTGGCATTAATTGCTTTGGCACGAAAACCATTTTCGACACTCTCTAATCGGTCTAAAGCTTCAATAATAAGGTTATTAAGCAATTTTGCATATTGTGTAGGCTCCACTCCTTTTGACTTTCTGTTGAACAATTTATAACCCACATGAGCCTCCAGCATAGATATTTGTTGACTAACAGCGGGTTGACTTATAAAAAGTTCCTTAGCTGCCAAAGAAAAATTACCGTTTTTATACACTGATTTGAATGTTCTGTACCACTCGAGATTTACCATGATATAAATATATTGATCACAAACATAACTTAATTTATTTTTACTGATAACATATAAGTCCTAAATTTGTACAAAATAAAAACGTTATGAAAAGACTAACCGTATTTGCCATTCTAGCAATCACTGTTAATTGTATCACCGCAAAAGCACAAACAAAAAATAAAAGTATTATGAAAAAAGTATTATTTGTAGTTACCAGTCACGATAAATTGGGAAACACAGGAGAAAAAACAGGATTTTGGACAGAAGAATTAGCCGCACCCTATTATGCATTAGTTGACCAAGGAATTGAGGTTGATATTGCCACTCCACTCGGAGGTCAGCCGCCAATAGATCCTAAAAGTGAAGATCCTTCAGCAGCAACAGAAGACACTAAAAGATATGATACAGACAAAGACCTTTTAGAAAAACTAAAAAACACGCATAAAATTATTGATGTTAAAGAATCTGATTATGATGCCGTCTTTTATCCAGGGGGTCACGGTCCACTTTGGGATTTAGTAGAAGACCCCAATTCTATTGCTTTAATTGTAGCATTTTATAACAATAATAAGCCTGTAGCTTTTGTTTGTCACGCACCTGGAGCACTTAAAAACGTAAAAATTAATGGCGATTTCTTAGTAAAAGGAAAAAACATAACTGGTTTTTCTAATAGCGAAGAAGAAGCTGTTGGTTTAACAAATGTCGTTCCGTTCTTACTAGAGGACATTTTACAAGAAGAAGGCGCTATTTATAGTAAAATAGGCGACTGGCAACCTTATGCGGTAGAAGATGGAATACTAATTACAGGACAAAATCCCGCTTCCTCAAGATTGGTTGCTGAAAAATTATTAGCACAAATTAATTCAAAAAACTAAGAAGATGTTAAACTTCCAATTATACAATCCTACGAATTTAATATTCGGTAAAGGACAAATAGAAAAATTACCCACATTAGTTCCGAAAGACGCTAAAATCCTACTTGCTTATGGTGGAGGTAGTATCTTTAAAAACGGAATTTATGATCAGGTTAAAACAGCCTTAAATGGGTTTGAAATCGTCGAATTTGGCGGAATTGAAGCCAATCCACATTATGAGACTTTGATGAAAGCAGTTGCAATAATCAAAGAGGAAAAAATTAGTTTTATACTTGCCGTTGGCGGCGGATCAGTAATCGATGGTGTGAAATTTATTTCGGCAGCATCGAATTATGATGGAGATGCGGTTGAAATTCTTCAAAAACGAATCCTAACAACAGACACTAGTAAAGTGATTCCATTTGGTACCGTATTAACTTTACCGGCTACAGCCAGCGAAATGAATTCTGGCGGAGTTGTCACCATCGAAGCTACACAAGAGAAATTAACTTTTGGAGGTAGTGCTTTGTTCCCTCAATTCTCAATTTGTGACCCTACAGTTATTACTTCTTTACCAAAAAGACAAATAGAAAATGGAGTAGTTGATGCTTTCACTCATGTTTTAGAACAATATTTAACCTATACGCACGATGGTTATCTTCAAGACAGAATTGCAGAAAGCGTATTGCAAACCTTAGTTCAGATAGGTCCAAAAGTAGTAAAAGATCAAAGTGATTATGCTTTGGCTTCCAATTTTATGTGGAGTTGTACTATGGCTTTAAATGGATTAATCCAAAAAGGAGTTCCTTCAGATTGGGCGACTCATATGATTGGGCATGAGTTAACTGCTTTGTATGGAATTGATCATGCTAGGACTTTAGCAATTGTAGGACCCAATTTATACCGAGTGCTTTTTGAAACTAAGAAAGAAAAATTAGCACAATTTGGAGAACGTGTTTTCAATATTACTGATGGTACTGTTGAAGAAAGAGCGACAAAAGCAATTGAAAAAATGGTAGAATTCTATCATATCATGGGAATGGAAACTAAGCTATCTGATTACACAAAAGATTACGAAAAAACAGCAGATTTCATATCTAACCGATTTACGGAAAGAGGTTGGTTGGCTTTAGGAGAGAAACAAAATATAACTCCTGAAGTTGTCAAAAAAATTGTAGAAATGAGTTTTTAGTTCTTCCATAAACTTAATTAAGTGAAACAAAAAGGCGTTCTTGAATTCGATTCAGGAGCGCCTTTTCTAAATAATCTCAAAACTAAACTAACTAATTCCCTTTAATCAATATTAAATAAACTAACTCTTTGTTAAATAACGCAAATTATAAATTTGTATTGCATTGAAAATCATAAATTTATAAAATATATTTATGAGAATTCTAATGTAGGCTACACACGATTTCTGAAATGCATCACTAATCCTACTATTTTGAGTACTTTTGAGCGATAAAAAAGAAATTATAAATGATAGAATATCCAAAATTTGCAGTTATTGGCGGGGGAAGTTGGGCAACGGCTATTGCAAAAATGCTTTGCGTTAATCTACCCGAAATAGCCTGGTACATGCGAAATGACGATGCAATAGACCATATAAAAACACTACATCACAATCCAAATTACCTCAGTTCAATTGAATTTAACGTCGATAAGTTAAAATTGACAAATGATATTAATGAAGCTATTGCCTATGCTGATTATATCATATTTGCAGTGCCATCTGCCTTTTTGGGTGGCGAACTCAAAAAGATGACTGTTAGCTTAAAAGACAAAATTATTTTCTCCGCTATCAAAGGAATCGTTCCAGAAACCAGTTTAATTGTTGGAGAACATTTTAATCAAGTTTATGGCATTCCTCTTGAGAACATTGGCGTTATTACTGGACCTTGTCATGCTGAAGAAGTAGCATTAGAGCGTTTGTCTTATTTAACTATAGCTTGCAGTGACTCCGAAAAAGCAAAGGTTGTTGCCAAATGTTTATCGGGCAATTATATCAAGACTAAAATTTCAGATGACATTATCGGGGCTGAATATGCAGCGATGTTAAAAAATATATATGCGATTGCGGCAGGAATAGCACATGGCTTAGGATATGGCGATAATTTTCAGTCTGTATTAATGAGTAATGGAATTCGGGAGATGAAAAAATTCATTAAAAAAGTCCATAAAATGAAACGGAACATCAATGATTCTGCTTATTTAGGAGATTTGTTGGTTACCGGATATTCTGTTTTTTCCAGAAATAGGATGTTTGGAAATATGATTGGCAAAGGATACACCGTAAAAAGTGCCATGATGGAAATGAGCATGGTTGCCGAAGGCTATTACGCCACTAAAAGTGCCTATGAACTCAATCAGAATCATGGAGCAAAAACACCTATAATTGACGCCGTTTATAGCATTTTATACGAAGGTAAAGATGCGAAGAAAACATTTAATAAACTCACCGATAAATTAGACTAAAAAACAGATCAAATCATGAATGATAGATGGAAGCATCAAGTTAAAACCGGATTGCCTTGGGGTATTTTTATGACGGTTTTAATGGCACTATTTCAAATGAAAGAGAAGCCATTGTTGATACAGTTAAATGAAGGGCAGTTTTACTTTCGTTTGGTTTGCTTTCTATTATTTGGTGTTTTTGTTTTGGGATATTCAAGCTGGAAAGCATTAGTTAATAGGAGGAAAAAAGGTTAATCGAATAAATGTTCGAAGTTTTTAAAGCGAAATCCTAGATTTCAAACCTTAGAATTTTTATTTATCAATTTAGAAGGGGTACCACAACCCGTAAGTATCCCCTAAGTATCCCGTAAGTATCCCGTAAGTAACCTCCTATTAGGGCTTGCTGTCATTGGGTGAAACCCTTAGTTTTGGCTCATTATCAGTATTTAAATTTTGCTATTATGGCACTGATGGAAAGGAATCGTAGTGATTCAAGGCTCCTTAAAAGAGGTTAGTTTTTAATACAGCAAAGACGAAATGGGGGTGACTCGAAAAGGGTCAACGCTAATCAGGGATTTGCAGCAAAGAATAAAGAGAAATAAAGAATTAAGTTAGTTCACAATCACGCCTTCAACAAACAAGATTGGCACTTCTTCTGTAGCTGATTCCGTAATGGAATTTGCTTTAAAAATATACTTTTTATCGTACAATGTGTTTGCAATAAAGAAAGAGACCATAAACTCATTATTAAGAACTAGGACACTTTTTTCTAGCATCTCAATTTTTACTACTGAAACGGCTGGCACTTCTACAAAAGCATGACGCAAAAGTGATGTTTTTTTCATTTCACCAGCGATAGTTCCAAAAGCTTTTGAAACTACCATAACCCCATCTAATTGAAAATCACTATCGTTAATTAAATAGACATACCACACTTTTTCCATGAAATCATCGCTCCATTCCTGGACTGCAGCAAGGAATACATTTTCAACTTCGGGTATTTTAATGTCTTTTTTCATAAAATAAAATAGCTCGGTTGAGAGCCACGTAAATATTAAAGAAATAATAACCCCAGATTCACAGATTTTCAAAAATATTTTATAATCTGTGAATGTGAGGAAAAAAAAGCAAATCTAAGAGGAATTTAACCTTGAGAGATATAAGCTTATTGCTTTTTTAAATTCTTGAATTCGGTTAGTCTGAAACCGAATTTGCTTTTGTCTCGACAGTATAACTTAAGGCTAAATTGAAGCTTTGAATTGCTCCAGGAATCGAACATCATTTTCATAAAACATCCTGATATCCCCAATTTGGTATAGTAACATAGCGATGCGCTCAATCCCCATTCCAAAGGCAAAACCATTGTATTCATCCGGATTAATTCCGCAGTTTTTTAATACATTAGGATCTACCATACCGCAACCCATAATTTCTAACCAACCGGTTCCTTTAGTAATTCGATAATCTGTTTCGGTTTTTAAACCCCAATAAATATCAACTTCGGCGCTTGGTTCGGTAAAAGGAAAATAAGAAGGGCGAAGGCGTATTTTAGACTTCCCAAACATCTCTTTAGTGAAATACAGTAGTGTTTGTTTTAAATCAGCAAAAGACACGTCCTTGTCAATGTAAAGCCCTTCAACTTGGTGAAAAATACAATGTGAACGGGAAGAAACCGCTTCATTTCTGAAAACTCTTCCTGGTGAAATTGTTCGTATTGGAGGTTTATTGTTTTCCATATACCGCACCTGAACTGATGAAGTATGCGTACGCAATAAGATATCGGGATTGGTCTGAATGAAAAAAGTATCCTGCATGTCCCTTGCTGGATGGTATTCCGGCAAGTTTAATGCCGTGAAATTATGCCAATCGTCTTCAATTTCCGGACCTTCAGAAACATTGAATCCCACATTTGAGAATATATCAATAATTTGGTTTTTAACCAATGATATTGGATGGCGCGAACCGATAACTAAAGGTTCCGATGGGCGCGTTAAATCACCATAAAATCCTTTAATTTCCTCTTTACTTTCAAGATATTCCTGGATAGTTTTAACTTTCTCTTCTGCCGTAGTTTTCAATAAATTGATAACCTGTCCAAACTCTTTTTTTTGATCGTTGGGAACATTTTTAAATTCGGCAAAAAACTCTTTTAAAAGCCCTTTATTGCCTAGAAATTTAATTCGGAAAGCCTCTAGTTCAGAAGCATTTTGAGTGGAGAAAGCTGCCGCTTCGCCAATATATTCTTTTATTTTATCTGTCATTTTCAATGCGTAATTGGGTGTGCAAATTTAAGGAATTAGATCGAATTTAAGGTTTAAAGTTTTGAATACTAATCAAAGCAGTTCATTTATGATTCTAAACCTTCAAAGATTCAACTGTTTTAGTCAATCAATTCTCTGTCCAAAAAATAATTAACGATGGCTTCCTTCATTAAAACCGACTGTTCCCCTGCTTTTAAGGGTGGTAATTCTTCTTTCACTTTATAATGCGGCCATCCATCTTCATCAAAAAATTCGAATTCGTAGAAGCCATACGGTTCTAATAATCGGCAAATAGCGATGTGCATTAAATTTAATTTTTCGTCTTTCTTGTACGTCTGATGTACTTTTCCGAGTTCTTGAACACCGATTAAATAGATAATTGCATCTAAATCTAAATCTTCCCCTTGCGAAAATTGATCAGAAAGTATAGTAACCAGCTGTTCCCAGCGTTCTTTAAGTTGTTTGTCTCTTGACATTGTAATTATTAGATTTCAGATTTCACTTTAGTCCAGAAGTTGAGCTGTTTTAAAAAAAATCAAAAAACTAGACTAGGAATTCAAAATTATTTTGGCAAAGATAAGAACTTGAAAATTGACAATGGATGCTCTACAATTCTTTTATCTTTGCAGTACTATAAAATCATAATTAAAATGGGATTTTTGGATTTGTTTTTGGGGGGATTATTAGTTTACGGATTAATTCGAGGCATTTGGAATGGATTTTTTGTAGAACTTGCTTCCTTTGTTTCCCTAATTATTGGGATCTATCTGGCCATAAAGTTTTCCTATTTTGCAAAAACATTTCTGGCCAATCATGTTTCCTGGAATTCAAAAACCATTCAGATTATCGCATTCATAATCACTTTCATAATAGTAGTTCTAGCAATTAGTACGTTAGCAAAATTCTTAACAACCGCTGCTAATTTTGCCAGTTTAGGACTGGTTAATAAACTATTTGGTGGTTTTTTAGGGCTTATAAAAACAATCTTAATTCTTGGAATCTTACTTAATTTTATTCAAAAATTTAATAAGAATAACTTTTTCATCGAGAAAAATACGATTGACAAATCACTGTTTTATAATCCAATACATAAAGTATCCGAATTAATTTATCCAAGTCTTGAAAAATGGTTTGAGGATTTGAAAGGAATGAGTAAACGAAAACCTTAGCCATTTACTTCACTTCTTTAATAGAACGGCTTTCAATCCAGCCTTCGGTTTCATCTGTGAGTTGAATTTTTTTCCAATTGTCTAAACTCTCAAGTACAAATACTTTTGTGCCTTCGTGCAGCAATAAAACCTCGGGTGCAGCAGATTTAGGTTCACTCTTTACAGAAACCGTTTCTGCAAAAACAACTGCTGGTCGTTCCATTTCAAAATGATTCTTTTCGAACATGGCTGCGAATACGCTAATCAGAATTAGAAAAACGATCACAAACATTCCCAAAAAGAAAACTCTTTTAGAAAAAGTGGTTCCTGAAAAATAATAACCGAGAAAAAACAGGAAGAATAAACTTGATAAAGAGACTGAAATCCAAGCCCAGGAATCAAATGAAAAAGTAGCAGTAAAGTCGCGAACGATTTTTGCAAATCCAACTTTCGGAACTACTTTAATTTCATCTATTTGCAGTTTATGAGCAAATTTTAAATTATTTAGAATAGATGCGTCATTAGGACTTAACACCAAAGCTTTTTCGTAGTTGTAAACCGCTGGTGCCACTTTATTCAATTTATAATAGCAATTTGCCAAATTAAAGTACAATTCTGCCGATTGCTTGTTTGATTTTAAAACGCTTTCATAAGCTGTAATTGCTTCTTTGTAATTCCCTTTTTGATACCAAGAATTCCCTTGTTCAAAACCAGTTTGAGCAAAGAAAAATTGGGTAGAAAGCAATAAAATATATACTATATTCTTCATTTTTATTTCAATTGTTAATTGTTAATTATAAATTATCAATTGTTAGATTTGTTTTTCTAGTTCTGAAATTATGGAAACTGCCTTATCAAAATCCTGTTGAATGGCTACGCTAGATGATGGTGCATAACGAGCCAATTCACAGTTCTCCGTCAAATCGATAAAAGCCTGAACGCTTGTTTCCTTGGCGTTTCTAGACAATAAGATTTCCTGGATCTTATCCTTGCTCATTTCCGAAGTTTCAATGTGTAATTTGGCTTTCAAGAAATTATGCATCGCTTTTTCTAAAGCAATATAGAAAGGCTCCTTGTTATCAATTTGTTTTTTGGCTTCGGATAAATATTTCTTAGCCAATTTATTGGACAATTTTATTCTATTTCCTACAACATCACCGTCTAATGCTTCCTTTTTCTTTTTCACCAAAACAACAATTGGAATAAGGAAAAAAGGTGCAAACATCATTAAATAAAAAGCAGTTGATCCGAAAAAAGGGGGCTCATTACTGGCCAAAAGATTTGTTTTTAGCTTAATAAATTCAAATTGTTCTTCGGCGGTAAGTTGTATTTTAGGGACACCGGATTTTGTGGCAAGCTGATTTTCATTTGCTGAAGGACCATCCATAACATTCACCATTATTTCAGGAGAACTTATGGTTTTGTAGGATCTTGAATCCAAATCAAAATAGGTGAAAGACATCGGTTTAATAGGATATTTTCCTTTAAATTGTGGGATTATAGTATAGTTGTCTCCTATTTGACCGTTCATACCAGAAAGTGGTGTTTGTACTTGCTCCTTGTGAACAGGATCGTACATTTCGAGGGAACTCGGCACTATTGGTTTTGGAAGCGTAAATAATTTTAAATTCCCTTTTCCACTAACTAAGACTTTTAAATCTAGAGATTCGCCATTTTTAAGATTAGTTTTTGAGGGTGTTACTGTGAAACTAAATTTACCCACAGCTCCGGAAAAATCTGCTGGTTTACCAGCTTCCGGAAGAGGTTTAACTGTAATTGTTTTGCTTCCCGCCGAAACTCTTTTGTGATCATCTACCACCTGAACCTGACCGAAAATATTTCGTCTGTTTGTTGGTAATTGTACATCAATATCAAGTGATAAAGGCTCTATTACTAATTTACCCGATTTCTGGGGATAAAGAACCGTCTTTCTTAAAACTACAAATCTGTATTTTTCTCCATTGTATTTTCCCTCTTCGGCAGCCAATTGTTTGATGTCAATATTTTGACTCCAAAAGTCATTGTACTTGGGTTTATTAAGTTCTCTCCAATTGGTTATTCCAATGTTATAACTAAAATACAGCTTATACACTACTGTAATAGGCTCATTCACAAAAGGATTTCCTTTCGAGATTTCTGCAACTAAATGTATAGCATCATCAGCAGATATTTGCGGTGCTGATTGATCATTTACATCTCTAGGTTGTTCTACTGCTGCAGTAACTACCACTTTTATTGGATTTGTTTTATAAATCTGATTATTAATTTCGACGGCTGCCTGTTTAATTACCAATGTCCCTTTTTGCATTGGCAATAAGAAATAGGAATAGGATTTATTAAATGAACTTCTTCCATTAATCCAGGATTGACTCACTTGCTGGCTAGGTCCCCCTACTATTCTAAAACCTTCAAAGGCTGGCGGCGTAAAATTATCCCCATCTTCATTCATCATAAAATCTACCCGCAATCTTTCATTAAGACCCAGAGTGGTTTTACTCACTTTAGCTTCAAATTGAACCTGCGCCAGAAGTCCATTAAAACTTAATAATAAAAGAAAAATATACTTTTTCATTGTATTTCTAATCGTTTTTGTCTGTATTGTATTTACCAATCTTTCTCTGTTTTCACAGGTCTGCCTTTCATTTTTTGACCATTAACTTTATCCTGAACTTTCTTTTCCTCATTGTTCACGGCATCCATTAAATTTTGCATTCTTTCTTTAGAAATTTCACCGGGTTTTGGTTTTGGTTGCCCATCCGGTTTGTCCTTTTTATTATTATCCGGCTTTTTATCTTTATCACCGTCTTTTTTATCGTCTTTCTTATCTTTGTCTTTCTTGTCGTCCTTTTTGTCCTTGTCTTTGTCCTTCTTGTCGTCTTTCTTGTCTTTGTCCTTTTTATCTTTGTCCTTTTTATCTTTTTTTGGCGGATTGTCTTTCAACATTTTTTTCGCCAAGGCGAAATTATATCTAGTTTCTTCATCGCTTGGATTGTTCCGTAAAGCATTTTTATAGGTTTCTACTGCTTGTGTATAATTTTTCTCTTTCATAAATACATTTCCTAAATTATGAAATGCTTGATGTTTTTCAGGTCTTGTTTTACTCTTTTCAATCGCTCTTATGTAGGAGTTTTTAGCCTCGCTAGATTGATTTTGTCTGTAGATTGCATTTCCTAAATTATAAGAAGAAATCGCGTTTTTTGGTATTTTGGATTGTGAAACTCTATAATTGGCTTCCGCTTCCGTATAGTTTTTGGCTGTAAATTCATCGTTTGCTTTGGGTAAATACGTATCTTTTTCCTGGGCAAAAATTGCTACAGAAAACAACATGAAACCAAATATAATTAAATTCCTCATTATCCCTTTTCATTAAATAAATTCAACTTCTTAATCCAATTAGTTGTTCTTTCTAATAAGAACATATCTAAAAACAACAAAGTAAATGCTATCCCAAGAAACCATTGGAATTGAGATTGAAAATTAGCCATCTGAGTCGATTCAAACTCTGTTTTCTCAATATTTTCAAGTGCTTTTTTGATGTAATCTAAAACCTCTTTGGTGTTGCTTCCATTAATGTAAGCTCCCTTTGTCGCTTTTGCTATTGCTGTCAAACTCTCCGGGTTTAACTTAGTCGTCACCACTTCATTATTATTATCTCTTTGAAAACTCTCTACAATTCCATTTCTTTTCAATGGAATTGGCCCTCCTTTTTCAGTTCCAACACCAATTGTAATAATCTTCATTCCGGTTTTATTCGCTTCTGCCGCGGCATCAGCAGCCCCTTCCGAATGATCTTCACCATCTGATATCATAATCAGCAACTTACTGGTTTTATTCCCTTTATCAAAAAAAGTAGCCGATAATTTTATCGCATCATCCAATGAAGTTCCCTGGGACGAAACCATGGTGGTATTCATACTCTGTAAAAACATTTTTGCCACACCGTAATCTGTGGTAATTGGCAATACGGGGAAAGCGCTTCCTGCATAGGCCACGATTCCAATTCGATCATTTCCCAATTGATTGATAATCTGCGAAACAATTTGCTTGCTTTTGTCCAATCTACTTGGCGCTACATCTTCGGCCAGCATACTTTTAGATACGTCGACAGCAAAAACAATATCAATACCTTCGCGCTTTACGGTTTCCATCTTGGTGCCCATTTTTGGATTAATTAAACCAAAAATCAATGCAATTAGGGCTACTAGAACCAAAGAAAACTTCAAGACAGGTTTGAAAATTGATTTCTCCGGACTTAATTTTCGAACCAATTCAATATCACCAAATTCTCTTTGTTTCTTTCTTTTCCAATATTGGACATACAAGAATAGTAGTACCAAAATTGGAATAATAAACAAGAGATATAAGTAGCCTTTTTCTTCTAATTCGTACATAATTTTTATATAAAACTTCTAAAAATTGTATTTCTTAAACCCACTTCCGCCAAGATTAACAAGCCCGCAATCCAAACTAATGATCTGTATTTTTCGTCATAATCATAAAACCGTAATTCTTCAATTTCGGTAGTTTCCAGTTTATTGATTTCATTATAAATTTGAGCCAATTTCGTATTACTTGTAGCTCTAAAATATTTACCACCTGTCTTCTTAGCTATAATTTGCATCAGTTTTTCGTCAATTTCAACTTGCATCATTTTGAATAGAAATTGTCCATTTGGTGCAATTGCATACGGAAATTCGGCCATTCCATTTGTTCCAATACCAATAGTATATACTTTTATTCCATACTGTTGTGCAATATCAGAAGCTGTTTCTGGTTCTATAAACCCGGCATTATTAACCCCATCCGTAAGAAGAATAATAACTTTACTTTTGGCTTTACTATCTTTTAAACGGTTCACGGCAGTTGTGAGGCCCATTCCGATTGCAGTACCATCCTGCAAAACATTATCGTATTTGATTCCATTAATTGCATCTAAAACAACCGCTTTATCGCTTGTTACAGGAGACTTAGTATAGGCTTCCGCTGCGTAAACAACAAGTCCGATTCGATCGTTAGGTCTTTGCTCCACAAAATCATCTGCTACTCTTTTAAGTGCTTCCATTCTGTTGGGCTTAAAATCTTTGGCCAACATACTTCCCGAAACGTCAACTGCAATTACGATGTCAATCCCTTTAGTTGTCTTCGTTTTATTACTCACATCAACCGTTCTTGGTCTTGCCATAGCGACAATAAGCGAACTCAAGGCTAAAATGCGGAATACAAATAAAAACGGTTTTAGTTTTGCAATCGTAAAACCCGAGCTTGCGAATCCTTTTAAAGAACTAATCTTTAAAGTGGGTGTTTGCTGTTTTCTTTTCCAAAAAAGCCAAACAATAGCCACTGGAATCAATAAAAATAACCAAAAGAACTCTGGGTTTAAAAAAGTTATATTTTTCATTATTGGCTTACTTTTTTAAGTTCAACAGAATTTAATATACGAGCCGAAATTTCAGTAGCGTATTTATCGCCTTCTTCATGAAATATCAAAATTTGCTGTAATCCACCCTCTTGGCTAAAGAGTAAAATTTCATAATATATTTTAGAGCTACTTTGATTAGTCGTGTTTATTTTAGAAAAAGTACCATATCCTTTTATCCCACTAATACCCTCTTTGGTATCGAAATCTTCTTTCTTAACAATCATATTTTGTGCCCCTTGAGATTCCAAAATCTGTAAGGAACTTTCAATCGATTTTGACAAGTCTACGGTTGTTTCTTTTTTGTATTTAATAGTAGAAACCATCACATAAAAACTATTAGAAAAACTTCCATAAGCAAAAGATTGCATTTCTTTAATTAAAGCCATTCCTTCTTTTGGTAGCGTTTTAGTCAAATCGGTTCTTTTCAGAACTTCAGGTGTTTCAATTTTCACACTTGGATTCCCGTATTCACTAGACACCCATTCCTCTTCGAGTAATTCTTTAGATGAATTTCCAAAAACAGTATCTTTAACAAAATCAAATCCTTTGGTAGCAATAAAAAAAGTGGTTGTCAAAGCGAGAAGCAGCACTACCGAACTTATGGCAATAATTACTCGTTTGTTTCTCTTTTTTCTCAACTGCATTTTCAACTGATTTTGTCGCTGTAATTCATTTAATAATGATTCCTCTTCCTCTTCCACCACAATTGGAATCGATTTATCTAGGGTTACAATTGCTTTTTCGATCTTCTTTCTATCTTCGGTAATCTCAAAATCCAACGGTTTAGATTTAGCAAATTTCACTAAATCGGCTTGCTTCAAGACTTTTTCCAAGTTCTCGATAATCTCTTTAGAAAGCGTCATTTTCTTTTTAATCGAGGCCGCTCTTAGACCTTCAATTAGCTCAGATGTTGTACTTTCCATAGCTGGAATATCAATTGCTTCTTCAATATAATTCCTAGTGATATCCGTCAGTTCACTATAATACGCTTTTACTTCTCCTTTTTGCCAAAGTTCTTTTTTCTCTAAGCTATTCAACAGATTGGTTGCTCTTTCAATTGGTGTTTTATATAATTCTTCTTCCAATTTTTTCTTTTGTCTGATTTTCAAGTACCAATAGACGAAAGCGGCGATTCCCGCCAAAAAGAGGATCGCTAGAATTAATTTCCATATCCAGGAATTATCAGAACGCAGCTCGGCAATTGGTTTGATATCAAACATCTTTTGCTTTATTGTATCCACAACCACATTCGAAACTTCGACGGCAATACTATCTGAATAAAAAGGTTTCTTATTTATCAAAACGGGAATTCTCGGAATCATAAATTTCCCGCTATCAAATTGAGTCAAGCCATATCTTTTGACTAATTCATACCGATTGTCTTTTTTAATCGTATCAATTGCGTAGGACCGAATAATTTCCAAAGCACCAAAGTTTTTCGCATTTGGAAAAACCACTTTTGTCAGAGTGTCAACCGTCGTTTTTAGCGTAAGTTTAAACTCCGCTCCAATTTTATTTTTTGTAGTATCAATACTGGTTACGATCTGTTTTTGTTGAGCGAAAACAGCTGTGGAAAACAATAGTATTAATAAGTAGCGTTTTAAATTCATTTTTATAATGTCGGTTGCTTCTGTTTTTGCTAATCTAACTTTAAAAATTTTTATCTTGATTTAAAATAACCCAATAACTTAGTAACATAACTTTCATCAACCCTTGTATTTACAACTCCAGCTCCAGATTTACTAAAGGTTTCCTTGAAATATTTGACTTTTTCCTGATAGTATTTCTCATAATTGGTACGCACCAATTTTGAACCGGTATTTATCAATTGAGATTCTCCGGTTTCACCATCTAACATGGAAACCATTCCGATATTTGGCATTTTTTCTTCTCGGATATCGTATACTCTAATGCCTGTGATATCGTGTTTTTTGGAAGCAATCTTTAATGTTTGCTCGTAATCTTCAGATATAAAATCGGAAATCACGAATACGATTGCTTTCTTTTTTTGGGTTCCTGATAAAAACTTCAAAGCTTGAGCTATGTCTGTTTTATGACTTTTAGGTTGAAATTCTATCAATTCTCTGATGATGCGTAGCACATGAGATCTTCCCTTTTTAGGTGGAATATACAATTCAATTTGGTCAGAAAACAAAATCAATCCAATTTTATCATTATTTTGGGTAGCTGAAAAAGCCATTGTTGCGGCAATTTCTGTTACAATATCTTTTTTAAATTGTTTTTGTGTTCCAAAACTTTCCGATCCACTAATGTCGACCATCAACATCATGGTCAGTTCCCGTTCTTCTTCGAAAACTTTGACATGAGCCTCATTATAACGTGCCGTTACATTCCAATCAATTGACCGAATATCGTCACCAAATTGATACGGACGCACTTCACTAAAAGTCATTCCACGACCTTTGAAAGATGTATGGTATTCCCCCGAAAAGATGTGATCACTCAACCTTCGGGTTTTAATTTCTATTTTTCGGACCTTTTTAAGAAGTTCTTTTGTTTCCATTTCTAATTTGTTTAGCGTTTAAAAGTTAAAGGTTTCCAGTATGTAATTCAACAACTTGAAACTTTAAACAGTAAACAAATTTTTAAGGCACTTCAATTTCATTGATAATTTTGTTAATAATATCTACCGATGTTATATTTTCGGCCTCAGCCTCATATGTAATACCAATTCTGTGACGTAAAACATCATGAACTACGGCACGCACATCTTCTGGAATTACATAACCCCGACGTTTAATAAAGGCATAACATTTGGCTGCATTTGCCAAATTGATACTTCCACGTGGTGAAGCTCCAAAACTGATTAATGGTTTTAAATTTTCCAATTTGTATTTTTCCGGATAACGGGTTGCAAATACGATATCAAGAATATATTTTTCAATTTTTTCATCCATGTACACTTCCCGAACTGCTTCTTGAGCCCGAATAATTTGCTCAACAGAAACCACGGCATTTACTTTTTCGTAACTTCCTTTTAAATTTTGACGAACCACCATTCTTTCATCTTCCATTTTTGGATAGTCAATTACGGTTTTCAACATAAAACGATCGACTTGTGCTTCAGGCAAAGGATAAGTTCCTTCTTGCTCAATAGGATTTTGAGTAGCCAACACTAAAAACGGGCGGTCTAATTTAAAAGTAGTATCGCCAATAGTCACTTGTTTTTCCTGCATTGCTTCAAGCAAGGCCGATTGAACCTTCGCTGGAGCACGATTGATCTCATCTGCTAGCACAAAATTTGCAAAAATTGGTCCTTTTTTAATTGAGAATTCATTTTGTTTAATGTTATAAATCATGGTTCCAACAACATCTGCAGGCAATAAATCCGGAGTAAATTGGATTCTACTAAACGATCCTTGAACCGCTTGGGACAGGGTATTAATAGCTAAAGTTTTGGCTAATCCAGGAACACCTTCCAAAAGAATGTGGCCTTGACCTAAAAGTCCAATTAACAATCGTTCAATCATATGCTTTTGTCCAACGATTACCTTATTCATTTCCATGGTAAGTAAATCGATAAAAGCACTTTCTCTTTCAATTTTTTCATTAATAGCTCTAATGTCTAGAGTCGATGTGTTTTCTTCCATTTCTAAGTTTTATTTGCTGCAAATTAAGTTCATAAATTTTAACAATGCAAATTGAATTATTTTTTACAAGTAAGATGTTAAAAATTGGTTAAAACTTATATCAAAGTTTAAAAATTAAGGATGATTTATGATTCTATTTTCATATTTTTAAGAACTTAAAAAAAAACACTTTGAAAACACCTTTTTCTAGACTAATTTCAGGCACAATGACCTGGGGAATTTGGGGTAAAAACCTGAATGATAATCAAATGATTGAATTAATAAATTCCTGCCTCGATAATCAGATTAGCAGCTTTGATCATGCTGATATATATGGCGATTATACCACCGAAGCTGCTTTTGGAACTGCTTTTGCAAAAAGCAAAATCGAACGGGATAAAATTCAACATATTTCTAAATGTGGTATTCAACTGCTTTCTGAAAGCCGAAGAAACACCGTAAAACATTATGAGTACTCTAAAGACTATATCATAAAATCTGCTGAACAATCGTTAAAAAATCTAAAAACTGATTATTTAGATTTACTTTTATTGCATCGTCCGAGTCCTTTAATGCAAGCCGATGAAATAGCAGAAGCTATTTTTCAATTGAAAAAAGAAGATAAAATTTTAGATTTTGGGGTTTCTAATTTCAGTACCACACAAACCGATTTAATCGAGACCAAAACCAAAGTAAATTACAACCAAATTCAATTTTCAGTTAGTCATTTAGAAGCGATGTTAGACGGAAGATTGGATCACATGCAAATTAATCGGATCACTCCAATGGCTTGGAATCCTTTAGGAACTCTATTTTCGGGAGATAATGAACAGTCCAAACGCATCAAAAAATTAGCAGACTCCCTTTCTACGAAATATAATGTAACTGTTGATGTTTTGCTTTTATCTTGGATTTTGAGACATCCCGCCGGAATTCTTCCTGTTTTTGGAACGACCGATAAAAACCGAATCGCCAATTTAAGGAGGGCTTTGGATGTTGAAATAGAATTACAGGATTGGTTTGCTTTATGGGAAGAAAGCCAAGGAAAAAACGTTGCCTAAATAATTAATGAATTAACTCGGGGCAGAGCCCCAGATGTAGTACCTAAATAATAGCCACAGATTCACAGATTTTCAAAAATCTTTTTTAATCTGTGAAACTTTGGGAAAAAAAAGAAGTAGCGCTTTGTTTAATTAAACGTATAGCGATTAAATACCCCAAATAATAAATTTCATAAAATGATAAAAACGGCCTTAATTACTGGTGCAACAAGTGGAATAGGAAGAGCCACTGCCACATTATTAGCGAAGAATAATTATAAAATTATCCTTTGCGGAAGACGGGAAGACCGATTAATTGAAGTTGAAAAGGAACTTTCGGAATTTACAGAAGTACACACTTTATTGTTTGATGTTCGGGATAAAAAAGAGGTTTTTGAACAAATTGCTTCTTTGCCAAAAGCATTTTCGACTATCGATGTTTTAATCAACAATGCTGGAAATGCGCATGGCTTGGATCCCATCCAAGATGGAAATTTAGACGATTGGGATGCAATGATTGATATTAATGTCAAAGGGCTCTTATATGTATCCAAAGCTATTATTCCACAAATGATCAAAAGAAAATCAGGACATATTATTAATATTGGCTCCACTGCAGGGAAGGAAGTTTATGTAAACGGGAATGTATATTGCGCAACAAAACACGCTGTAGACGCTCTTAACAAAGCTATGCGGATGGATTTAAATCCATTTGGAATACGTGTAGGAGCGATTCATCCCGGAATGGTGGAAACCGAATTTAGTGAAGTTCGTTTTAAAGGAGATTCCGAAAAAGCGGCCAAAGTATATCAAGGACTCGATCCTTTGCAAGCTGCTGATATAGCTGACATCATTCACTTTGTTGTTTCAAGACCTTATCATGTAAATATTGCCGATTTAGTCGTGATGCCCACCGCACAGGCATCAGCCACATTAGTGAATAAAACGATTTAAATGCAATGATTAACAAACGTCTTTTAATTAAAAACTTACTGGCTCATCACGATGAAAGCAGTTTTTACGACAAAAAACGTCAGTTAAATTTGCATACGCGAGAAGGGAAAGCCAAGTTTTTGAAACACATCTGTGCTTTGTCAAACTCTAATCCGGCGAACAATTCTTATATCGTGGTAGGCGTTGAAGATCAGGATAACGAAATTGTAGGTGATGATTTTTTTGATGACAGTCGGATTCAGAACTTAGTAAATGCTTATTTGGAAAATCCTCCGAAAATTCAATATGAGAATGTACCTTTCCCTAATTTACCAAAAGACAAAGTAATCGGATTGGTAACTATCAAACCCAAAAACAGAACCTCTTATTTCAAAAAAGGGATTCACACCATTGCTTCACAGAGTGTTTTTATAAGGCGTGGAAGTAATACAGTACCGATCGATGAAGAAGTAGAAAAAAATTATCAAAATACAGGAACTGTAATTGATATTGAAAACAATTCGAGAAGTAATATTGAATACACCTTAGACGGAGTGATAGATTTTATGAATTTTCGTCACAAGGATATGTACCCAAAATATAAAGTTTTCAAAGAACTATTTGTAATTTGCTGGGCAGGAAATGCAAAGAAAGTACATGAGAAAACATTCTTATCCAGGGTAGATATTGAACTCATCAATGAACAAATTAAATTGTTTTATTCGGCTCAAGATGAAGTACACATTAGCTTTGATGAAGATTCATTTACTATTATCGAATATGTCACATTGGGTTTGAATGACAAAACCTCTTATTATCCTTTAGAAAAGTTGACTATTCATTTTTATGAAAATGGCTATTATAAAATTGACCGTGAGATGCTTTTCCAACCCCCGGAATACAATAAGAAAATGCTATTTCATATTTATAATTCTAATTTATCCTTAATTGATAAATTGCAAAAAGGCATTTCACTATCAGAAAGGGAATATAAAGATTTGGAAAATTTACCTTCCACATTAATGGTTTGTTACCTCAATGGGTTTGAAGATGCCAAACAAAAATTGATTGATGCCAAACTACTTTTAAAACCATTTACACCCGTATATTTATCATTTAAAGAAGCTTTAAGAGTTTTGAGAAAGATGAAATACGATATACAATAATACTATTAAATAGCACTAGAATGAGAACACTTGTTATAGGCGATATTCACGGAGGTTTGCGTGCCTTGCACCAAGTTCTTGAAAGAGCCGAGGTTACAACAAAAGATAATTTAATTTTTTTAGGTGATTATGTCGATGGCTGGAGCCAATCACCACAGGTGCTAGACCATTTGATTCATTTGAACCAGCAGCAAAATTGCGTTTTTATAAGAGGAAATCACGACGATTTGTTGTTAGAATGGCTCGATGAAAGCAAAGATAATTTATTGTGGTTTAATCATGGAGGTGAAGCAACTGTTTCAGCTTATGAGTCCGTTTCGCATGAAACAAAGCTAAAGCATATTGCATTTTTAAAATCCCTAGAAGATTACTACTTAGATGAAGAACGTCGGTTGTTTGTACATGCGGGATTTACAAATATGAATGGGGTAAAAGCCGAATATTTTCCAAAATTATTTTACTGGGACAGAACTTTGTGGGAAACGGCATTGGCATTAGATAAAAACATTAAAATGGGCGATGATTTATATCCAAAGCGCTTCACTTTGTATAAAGAAATTTATATTGGGCATACTCCGGTAACTCGTATTGGAAAAACGATACCTGTACAGATTGAAAGTATTTGGAATGTAGATACAGGTGCTGCTTTCAAGGGTGTTTTAACTGTTTTAGATATCGACACCAAAGAATATTGGCAGAGTGAACCCTTGAATAATTTGTATCCAAACGAAAAGGGGAGAAATTAGAAATTTAATATTTTTTAAAAAAAAGCGGTTTTGAAGAACCGCTTTTTAAATAATTATAATTCGTTATTTCTAATCTAAATCAAATTTTATTCCTTGTGCTAGTGGCAAACTTGTAGTATAATTGATTGTATTTGTTTGTCTTCTCATGTAGATTTTCCAGGCATCTGATCCCGATTCTCTACCGCCACCTGTTTCTTTT
>Ga0209084_1000544_pt1 | contig 35497 bp, 66 predicted proteins | sample C_130820_MF_Meta_FD_187309 | JGI IMG/M metagenome (GOLD analysis project Ga0209084, IMG submission 187309) | Freshwater microbial communities from Lake Croche, Canada to study carbon cycling - C_130820_MF_MetaG (SPAdes) (version 2) | ecosystem: Environmental > Aquatic > Freshwater > Lake... | reverse complement strand
TAAGGGTCCTCTGTATAACTATATACCACATTGGCAGGGTCAACATAAGAAATCTTAACTCCTGTTCCTTGTAAAAATTCATGTTTTGCTATAGATATACCAAGTACTGTTGCATCATAATCTAATCTCCAACGAATATCATTATAATGATTTTCATCAAATATCGTATTAATAGCTTCTTCTTCAGCAATCTCGATAGCAGGCTTATAATTAAGTTGCATATATAATGCTAATTCTTCATCTGTCTCAGGTAACTTCTCAGGGTCTGTAGTAAAAGGATTAAATCCTGTTTTTTCTTTTATGACTTGTAACACAGGTTTTGCAACCATCTGCCCTTCAAGCATATCTTGATACTTACTTCTTTTAGCTTGAGACATTGCGTCTTGCGAATATACCTTAACTTTAAATAATCTATCAGCCATTCCGTTAACAATAATGTCAACAAACTTTGGAATTATAGGCACAGGTGTCCAATCTAAATTTAGATAAGATAAATCACCATCTATAGCTAATTCATTTTTATATTTTGCAATTGACTGTTCTCCTCTTGCATATAGTCTAAGTCTATGAAATTCTTTCCATTGACCATAATATCTACAACTGTTTCCATCTTTTCTAAACCACTCATATTGAATAGCTTGACCTACTTGTAGTCCAAATTGTTGAGATGCTTTTTCTGCATCAGTTGCTAACTGACTTGGAAATACTGAAGATGTAATATCTATTGTTACGTTTTTCATTTAATTAGTTGACTTGTTGAACCATCATTAGAATACCTTGCGAAGTTAATACTTATTTTTGAATCTTTTTTCTCCGGCATATATAAATGCTTCTGATTAGCCATAATAGCTAATCCTGAACTAATAGAAGCATCAAATTTTGTTCGGTCATTAATATCAAATTTAGCCCAATCCTCTAAAGTTCTAGTAAAGGGCATTGTTCCCATATCATCATTGTCTCTATATGAAGAAGTAAAATCTATACCGATATACTTTTCTATATATGATTCAATAGCTGATGCGTGAGATTGCTTAACATCTTCAGATGAGTTAGGTATTCCTCCAAGTTCACGTTCTGTTTTTGATAATTTATTATATTGCTTATCAGGTCTATTTAGACAATAGTGTCTATAACCTCTATTTTTAAAATGGTAAAGTAATCTAGGTTTGTTATTCTCAATTAGAATTGGCATACCATAAAATACACATGCCATTAATACTTCTTCGAAAAATATCTCTGCTGTTTGAGGCCTTGCAATATATTCTAAGAAAAATTCGTTTGAAGGAGCTTCATCCATATTGAACTTAGTAAGTCCATGCAAAGAACCATTAGACCCTCTGCCTCCAACTACCGCAGATATATCATAAGAGTCACATCCAAATGAACCTATATGTTCATTCCCGGGATATTTCATTCCGCCTCTTGAGTGTACATTGTTTTGTAAATACTTAGCAGGAGTCCAACTAACTAAAAATCTTCCCCTAGTATCAGGAGTAAATATAACTTTAGTGTCTTTAATACCGTCTTTCCAATGAAAAGAACCACGTGTTACAAAGTGCTCTTTTATCAAACTATCATTGTAGTCGATTTGTTGGTATATTTTTGTAAGATTAAATAAAGACTGCTTGCTTTCATCTCTAAATGCGTGAGACGTAGTACGTGGAAACTGACGATAGAATTCATTTAAAGCATCTGCATCATTCTTAAGAGAGTCAACCTCTGCCTCCCAATAATTAATAGCTCCATTCTTTATCATCATACCATCTACTCCAAGTACAGGTACTTCAGGTTTATAGAATACAGGCATACCGTATTTATCAATAAATCCCTCCATATTCCATTCCATTGGAATAAACAATGAATATAGTCCACTTTTTGTTTGACCATTAGCATTACGACTTGTTGCTAATGATTCCTCGTACATGTCTTTATAGTTCTGACCTCCTTTAGATAATGCATTTGATGTTGAACCCATCATACACTTACCGATTATCTTAGCTCCCAAACGAAGACAAGTTTTAGTTACTCGCCAATTCTCTTTAATATTAAAAGGCTTAGTCCACTTACCACTTTCGTCATGGGCCAAGAATAATAATTTTTCTCCATCATAGGAGTTATCATCTGTATTTTTCCAATCTATTGATGTATCTAATCCTTCTATTGATTCATCTTCAATCTCGTACATATTCTTCTTTGTAATCTTAGATGCCGGTACACGGAAGGCCAATTCTGTCTTAGGTTTATCCATACCATCCATAATAGGTTTAAAGAAAAATGGAAGTCTTATATTTATAGGAACTACTTTATCTGTAAACATCTTCTTAGCATCAGCTCCTGTCTTAGATAGGATACCAATCCTAGCATCTTTTGCAAGAGTACCTATATTTATAGCTTCTGAAGAAGACATAAAAGAAAATCCTGAACGTCTAATCTTTAGATATATCATTCCGAAACATCTCGAGTCTGCTCTACACGCTTCCCAAAATATCCAAAATATTCTATTTGCTTCACGAAAGTCAGGATAACCAACATCAATACTAGACCATTGGAGATACATATAATGAGAGCCTGTTATGTAAGTAGGAGTTCCATTGTTCATAAACCAAACTCCACTCTCTCTAGCATCGAATTCATTTTCAATATAATCAACCCACTTATTCTTAAACTCAGAAGGCGTATCATTCCATTGGAATATTGATTGTATTTTTGAGAGTTGTTTAGGTAAAGGTTCTCTTTCCCAATACTGTTCACTTTTTGTGGCGCTTCTTTGAAAGCATTTTTTAGGAGCTAAAGGAAGTGCAATATAGATACCTGATATATTTACTATGTCGCCTATCTGACCTGTCTTAGATATTATAACCATATCATATTGGTCGTTGTAACCATATATCCAAGACTTATTACCATTCTTTTTAGTAATGGCATTAGCGGGTACATAGTCATGCGCTATAGTATATATATTATTTTGACCTTCGTTCTGCAAATCCTTGTTTTGTATCTATTTTACTTGTCCCCTTTTCCATTAAGTCTAAACTTTCTCTTTCAGACTCTATTCTATTTAAAATCTCAAACGCATCAAAAATAGCTAGCTTTTTTGTAGCTGCCGCATTTTTTAATTTATCTGCCGCTAAGTTTCCCGAGCTTCCATCATCACCATCTGTATAACTATTCAAGATTGAATCTTCAGCAACCTTAATTAACTCTAATACTGCTTTGTGGCCCGCAGCAATTATCTTTAGTTTTATCTCTTTAGTTGTCATATTATCAAATGATTTCTATAGTTAATTAAAATTTCTTCATTTACAGAGATATTTTTTTCACAAACTAACTTAGCATCTTGACTATTATCAGTATAATAAAAATTTGCATTATTTGCATCTGAATGATTAGCATACCTTCCCGCTAAAGTTCTTGTATTACCCAATCTTGCATATCCTATAATATCTCCTTTTTTAAAATTTTTATTTGAGAATATTCCTAAACCATCTATAACTGATTTGTCTACTTGATAATTATCATTTTTTTCATCTACAACAGGACCTGCAATTTCAAGAAATTCTTCTGATTTTAAATATTCTTTTAATTTATTAAAGTCTATTCCATATTCCTCAAGCATTCCATGAAACCCTGTCATATCTTCATTGTTATTTGATGGTCATACATCCTATATAACTTTTCTCCATCAACAGTAAATTCATATTCACTATCGGGAGTAAAACAAACATAGTCTCCTTTATTTATACCTTTACTAACTAGGTATTCATTTGGGTAAATCATCTGACCCATTAAGGGTTCTTCGCTGAATGGTTTCTTTATATATGACTCTGTTGATGGAATTGGCTTTACAAAACAATATCTATCGTAAGCGTTCCAAGCGGAACCTTTCTTATACATAAAAAATTGGTCTGTCTCTATAAAAAACAAATCATCTTTAAAAAAACTCTTACCGCTTTTTTGACGACCCCGCATATCATTATAGAACTTAAATGCATTGTGATGCACAAGAAGAGTATCGCCTATTGATATAGGACCATTATAACCTATTGGAAGTTCTATGACATCAGCATATCTGTTAGAAAACCTATGGTCTTCTTCAGAAGTACTAACTATAAAATCAGTACCCCCAATATCCCTTGTATTATCATAACGTTTTCCATTTACAGGCTTTGCTATAAAGTAGAATGGAGATTTCATTAAAAGTTTATATTAAATTCGATTGAAATTGGAATTGTAAAGGTAAACTCTTTCCACAGAACTACCTCTTCTTTTTCATTAATAATATATATTTTTATCGAACGAGTACCTACATCATGTTTGATTAGGTGAATTTCATTTGAATCTCCAAGTACTTTTTGACCTACTATATAGTGCATTGCACCATTTTTATAGTCAGGTCCTATTGATATTTTACGAATGTCCATTTTAAAATATTCTATAAGTTACGTATGTATTTGCTGCTGTTTTTCTTGTTCTAAATGTAGCTTGAGATACAATAGGAATTGTCGCAAGTCCTATAATAGTATGGTCTGTACCCGCTACTAAAGTAACAATACCTACACTTGAACCTAAATTTATTATTGTAAAATCAAAGGCAGTGTTTATAGGTAATGCTCCTGCTAATATCCCTGCATCTGTTAATGTTCCTGTAGGCAAAGTCAAAGATACTGCTATTGCGCTTGTTACAGTAATAATATTTGTTAATAATTGAGCTATAGTTAGTGTGCTTGTAGCAGTTATAGCTGTAGGATTATTTTGAGTAAAAAATTTATTTCCATAAACTAAATTACCTATTATAGAACTATTTCCTAATATAGTTGTATTTGGACCTAACCCTGTAGAGTTATACCCAATAACTATTTGGTTAGCTTGATTATCTGCTAATGCCTTAGTGTTATATCCTAAAAATATACTATTAGTTGCAAGAGTAAGTGCAGTTACTCCATCTACTATAAATTTACCTGCTTGAGTTCCTATTGCAGTATTAGAAATTCCTACACTAAGGTTAGTTAATGATTCTGAGCCAATAGCAGTATTAGCAGAACTTGTATTACTAAATAATGAAAGAGCGCCAATAGCGGTACTAGTGCCTGATGTTGAATTTGTATATCCTGCATTATATCCAATGGCTACATTAGATACTCCACTTGTATTTAAATATTGTGATTGATATCCTAAAGATGTATTACTTCTACCTACATCCCAATATCCTGATTGATGTCCAATATGAGTATTTAAATAACTATTAGATTCAAGTACTGTAGAATGTGCTCCTGCATTAATTCCGATAAATAAATTACTTGTAGTTCCTCTAATTTCAGCAGCATTTCCCGATGTATTTTTCCAAGTAGTAATAGATGAACTAACTCCAACTACTTGAATATTTAAAACTATTGTTCCGTCAAAATCACTTGTAGGTGTTATATTTAAAGATGTTGTTGCTGTAGCTTTTTGGGCAAAAGCTCTTGTTGTTGATTGTCCCGTATAAAATGTTACCCCTCCAAAAGTAAGTGTAATAGAACCTGCGGTCCTACCCGTAATAGTTGTATTAATTCTATATAAATTTCCAATAACAGCAGCTAATGTACTTGTTAATGCTGTAGCTGTTCCCGAAGTATGAGTATATCCTGTTGCAAATGATGTTCCTGTCCAAGACCCATCGCTTGTTCCTGTTGTTGTTAGTTCGGAACCTAAAGGAGCGGTATCAGATGCTGTTGTTCCTTGTAATGATTGTAATCCAATTATTGATAAACTATTTGTAATTGTAACTGTTGTTCCATTATCTTGTATAGAACTATTGCTAAGAGTAGATACTCCTGATGCTTTAGGAATATAATTACTTGTTAAAGAACCCGAAATAATAGAACCTGTAACACCTTTTAAATATGAAAGTTCAGTTAATGATGGGTATATTGCCGTAGATAATGGTTGTAACTTAGAATTAGAATCAGTGGCTATTAATACAGAAGGAGTCAATGTAGTTCCAATATAATCAGAAATTCTCATAACTCCTGCATCCAAAGTCCATTTACTTATTCCATCAGAAAATAAACGTCTCATACCGTATGCTGCTCCAATAACTATAGAAGTTGCTCCGTTTATAGTATCAGTTCCTGCTCTTGCAATTATTAATGTATTAGTACTTGTAATAGTTCCAAATAAATCAGCTATTATAAGTTCATATCCTGCATTTACAGTATTTGCAGCAGGTATAGTTACTGTTCTTGCTGCAGTGAACGCTATGCTTGTTGCAATAACTTTATCAGTTACTAATGCAGTATAATTAGCATTTAATAAATTTGTAATTTTATCAATTCCTAACGACACTCTTCCTGTTGTAGCAGTTAAGCCTACTACACTACCATCCCATCTATTTCTTTCACTATATGCTGTATCCCAATTAGTATTGTTATAACCTGCAGGTAAAGGAGCAGTGGCCCAAGTATTATCACCTCTATAATATGTAGATGAACTAGGTGTTCCTGTTGCCGCTATATCTGCTATTTTTATTTTTGCTTGTGCCATTTTTATTTATATTATATTAAACAGTCCAAAGAGCATTCATTAATGTAGAAACTAAAGCATTGTATTCAAATAATTCACTTTGAGTTAAATATTCTCCTATAGTTATTAAAGAAAGTTGTGTTTTATTTGGACCTAAATTTCTACTAATAAGAGTTGAATTAAATGATGAAGTATTCAATGGAGATGTATTTCTATATGATACTGATGATAAAGGGGAATTACAGCTTAATCCATTCATTAATGTTCCATTATATGACCCTATTCTAAATCCTTTTACGAATTTTGTATTTACATCCCAATATCCTTTTACATCTCCCGAAACTCCTGCGCTATAGTACCCAATAGAAAATAAATCTTCTGTTATTACTTCCATGAAATTAGTTGCTCCTACTCCTATTGATGCTGATATGGTTGATAAATTTTGGTCTGTAGCATCTTTATAACTATAAACTCCATAATGAAAATTATTAAGAGTTAATGTAGTATCAACATTATAATTAATACCAAAATAATCATTACCATTTGATATTGTAGCAGCATTTGGATTTATTAAACCATTGGCTCTTATCTCTAATGGAGTATTTGCTCCAAGATAAGTATATGCAGGACCGTATAGAGCTGTTAAATTTGATGCTGATATTAAGTCATAAAAGAATACTCCTTGCTCATTTTTAATTATAGTGTCAGCAGGAGCTAATATAGGCATTACTAATCTTTTAACTTTTGATTTCCATGCAGCAGCATTGAATCCTAACAAGAAGTCATTGATAGCTAGCTCTTGAGTTAATGTCCAAGTTGTTTTACCGTAAGTATTTAAAAGAATTTGTGTTGCAGCATCAGGAGCTGTTCTAATATCTATTTTCCCAATATTGCTTGTGCTAAAATCTGCACCTGTTAGTTTAATTATCATAATTATTTTATTTTAAATAGTTATTCTGAAAAATGGGCACCAATTATCACATCTATATGTTATGTGATTAAAAGTGGTAGTTATTATATCTCCTTGAGAATCTCTTAAATTACCTCCACCAAATACACCTGTCCAAGCATAAGTCATACTTAATCCAACAGGGTTTTGAGATGTTTCAATTACTACTGAATCATCAGTACTTAATCTAACATTTGTAATTATTTCTAATCCTCCTGATGTTAATATTGAAAATCCATAATTAGGTTGTCCTCCATGTCCACGCATATTAACTCCATCGTTACCTGAAGTATCAAAAACAAGAGGTCTTTGTAATACATCAAATTGAACTCTTACAAAATAATTTGTCCCATCTGAGAATGTTGTAATAGTGTTAGGATATAGAGGATTTATAGTTCTTTTATCTGTAACTATTCTTTTTGCTACAATACCAAACATGCTTGACATCATTGCATATCCTAAATTTGTTAAATGTACTTTATCAACAGTAGTCTGTGATACACTGAAAGGATATAAAGGTGTTCCTAGAGATACATTGCTTAAATCTCTTGCTGCTTTTAAACAAGCTAATGGAACTCCCTCACTATATGCTCCTGCTATATAATTAGGAGAAGTTGGGACTTGATATATTGCAAATGATGAATTTTGATAAATTACAAATTGAACATCATTTGTTTGTCCTGTAATTTGTTTAATATCATTATTTAAATCTGTAAATATAGTTACTAATTTAGTATAATATTGGTCAATAGTATTAAATTTATCATCTGCAGCTTCTCCTTGTACCCAAGATAGTGTATTTACATTAAATGATTTTCCTTGTGCATGTGCTCTTTCTCTTCCAAAATAAACAGCGTGTAATAAATGACAATAAGGTCTTCCTACTCCTTGAGCCCCAAATGCAGTCATAGTGGCCCATCCTGTAGAATCAATAGATATATTTTGTTTATTTAATTGGTACCAAGCATAGCCTGATACACCTCCATTAAAGCCCATTAAACTAAAATTAAAAGTATTTAAATCAATACCATCTTCTGATTTAATTAATTCATTCCATTTTTTTGTAACCATTCTTGCATTTAATCCACTACCTGTATAAGTCATATTTGTAATATCACCAAAATAAGTTTGATTATATGCTTTATCATTAATATTACTATCGGCAGGAGGTAAAAGAAGTACGCCCTGTGCAAATTGAGTTGCGGTATAAAAATCTTCAGCACTAAGAGTTTGACCTTCAACAGCTAATGATTGTCCATAAATGATATTCATATTAATATCATCAAGAAAGTTACCAACTGAATTAAAACTAGAACTTGCAACTTGTCCTGTTATCAATGATTGAAAATGAGCAGATAATTTAGCTACATCAAATCCATCTGCTGTATATTTTAATATAACATTATCTAAATTATCTGTTAAATAATAACTATCCAAATATCTACTATCTAAATTAAAAGATGATGCTAATGGAGTAACTTTGGCAATATCATTTAATGTTGTAGCATCTAAAGTTCCAATTATTGCTCCACTAGAATTACAAATATTATATTTAATAGTATTAGCTCCGTTTGCATCAATCTTTAAAATTACATTTCCACTTCCGTCTGTAATATAGAAATATTGGGGCTGTTGATTGATAAGTGGGTCTATAACCTGAGTAACTATAGCTAAATCTGTTTTTGTAGCATAATTACTTAAATCTAAATTAGTTCCTGTAAGAAAATTATAATATGCAAACATAGTGCTTCCTGACGCAGGAGCAAATGTAAATGTAACAACATTTGAATTTTGTGCTAAATTATAATCAATACCATTATATTGTGTTAATCCGTCTATTACTATAAGTAATGATTTTGAGTTTAATGGAAGATTAGTAAGTGTATATACTGTATTAGTTCCATCAATTGCTCCTGTAGGAATTTCTGAATAAGTTGTATTTGATATGTCTGATATTAACGCAATAGTTCCTGACTTATTTGGTAAATCCCAAGAATTAAAAGTAGTTCCTGAATATTGAATAGTAGAATTATATCCATTTAAAAATTTAAATGAATTTCCATAAAAGTTACCAATAAGGTTTATGTCATTAGTAGCTGTATTTCCAACTGATAAAATATCAGCTAATCCCGGAGTAGAAACTGACGGACTACTTATCCATCTTATTCCTGATGCTGTTTTAGAAAGTACTTGACCCGATAGTCCAATGCCAAATGTATCATCTTGTATATTCCCCGGTATTATTTTAGTAGATGTAATATTACCTGTAAGTATTATATTTTGAGTAGCCGTATTTCCTTTATCAAGTACTGCTTGTAATGATGAAGCAGGTAAATCAACCCAATTAATACTATTTGCACCTTTACTTAAAAATTGAAAAACGGTACCTTGACTTCCACTTGTATCTTCAATATTTGAAGTTTTTATTAAATCAGTAGTAATAGTACCTGTTAAATTTATATTTTGAATAGCAGTATTTCCTGTATTAAGAACTGCTTGTAAAGAAGCAGCAGGAAACTCTGAAGAAAATAATAGTAATAAATCCCCTAACGAAAAATTCTTTGTCGCAAGAGGAGTATTAGTAGGTGTTGTTCTGATAGCTTCTGTACCTATTAACCTATCGCTTAATAATAAAGGACTATCCGCTGATGGATAAGTAGATATTTTTGCCATTATGTTTTATATATTAATTATATACTTTAATCTCTATTGTTGCATTTGTTAATAACCCATCTGAGTTACCTAAAGTTACAGTTCTTGTTTCGATAACTACTTGATTAATATTACTACTTGAAAGAGTAATACTATTAGAAGTAGTACTATTTAGAATAGTAGTTTTATTTACAGTAAATGCACCTGTTAATGTTCCTGTATATACGCCAACAGTTGGTCTTGACCAAACTATAGTTCCTCCAAGTGTATTTTCAAGGACTATAACAGTTGGGTTTGCAGTACCTGTCTGAGAAATTAAAGCTGAATAAACTTTATATGGCCTAATAACAGGACCTATTAAAGTAGCTAAATCAGATACAAGAAAATTCTTAGTCATTAATAAATCACTAATATCTGTACCAAGAAGATAATCCCCCAATTGGGGGATAGTAGGCTGTGGATATGTGCTAATTTTAGCCATCTTTTATTTTAGTTTAAAGTTAAAAGGTATAGAATTTCGTCAACTAAACCAATCATCTCATCAATAATATTTTGTAATTCAGATGGATAATTATCTCTTTCTGTAACCATTATTGAACGGAGTTCCTTTAAATGAGTAGTAGCATCTAATACTTTTGACTCAGGAATAATTATCTCAACTCTTTTGTTAAATCCAAAATATTTCTCAGTAAATGAATCAGTTAACTCAAGTATTCCATCATAATATGCGTTTAATGCTTTATGTTCTGCAAACGATGTCGTTTGAAGATGTGTGATGTGCATTGCATCTCTTGATTGGAACAATGTTCCGATAAATTTTCCCGGTATCATATTATTTTTCTTTTTGTGTTACTTCTCCTGTTTGAATATTAATAACAGCATCAGCACCATATTTATCAACTAGTAATTTTTCATGTGTTGTAAACTGTAATTTTAATTCTTCAATATGACGTAAGATTTGTTGTTTTTGTAATTCAACATCTCCAATAGCCATTTTAGCTTTATTGAATTCTGAATTTAATTCTTGAATAGTCGTTAATTCTTCTTGTGTTACTTGAACATTTTCCATTTTAATTTAATTTTATTTGATTATTAATTATACAAAGATAATAAAAAACTACGTTAACTTATGAGCAAACATTTTAATTAGCGTACTTGGACTTATAAATTTACAAATTAATCGTAAAAAAAATCCTGCATTTGTTGTTGAAGGACTTGAAGCGTATTGATTTGCTACTTCATCTAAAGCATTTTTAATTGGTTCAGGGATATTATTCATATAGTTGTTTTTTAACAGTTCCATTTTTTTAATGCTAATGCTTTTCTTGTGGGTTCTCCATTTGGTTTTTTCATAGGACCTTCCATTCCTCCCATACGAGCACAAAAAGATTTTCTTCTATTGGCGTCTTTACTTCCTGCTTTTAATTTAGAAGGAGGAGTTGTTACAGCCATTTTTAATTTACTTCCGGGATTAGCAGCTCTATAACTCGCTACACCTTTAGCATTTAAACCTCCTGTCTCAGATTTTCCTTCTTTTCTTGTCCAAGCTGATGTCTTATTTGCCATTACTCTATTGTTAATGTTATTTCTTTTGCTAATTGCATTTTTTTGAATAGTTTCTCAAAAGCAAGTCGAGAGTTTCCAACATAATCAATTGAACGTGTTGCTCCAACTAATATACATCCCTCTGTATCGTGATTAGTATTACCGCTATGGATACGAACTCCTTCAAAGTTTGGTACATTAGCTAAAATTGGCAATAGTCTCTTAAATCGACTGCTAAGAGTTATTCCGACTATATATGTACCTTTTGGTATTGCTGTCTCTCCTTTAATTTTTACTTCACGTTCTACATCCTCTAACGTGTAACATTCAAACTTACCATCTATAGATAATTCTCCAATTGTTGAATGTTCTGTTTTATGTAGTCTTTTTATTGTAATTTTCATTGTTGCAAATTTTCTATATCTGTTTTGACTTCTTTTGCCCTAAGGAATACTTGTTTTAATAACTTCCAAATATCAACTTTAAAAGTTGCTTCAATGTTTTCTTTAATTGAAACCAACTCTATAAAAATTAAAAGTATAGCACATATTTTTGTAAACATAAATGTAATCTCAAAATATTTAACAACAAATTCATTTAAAACAAATTTGTCTATTAGAAAAAGAAATAAAATACATATCTCATATAATGCCATCTTTGAAATTATATTCGATAATGGCCTACTTCTGATGCTAGACCATCCATTTAGTTTTACGCTTTTAAATATTCCTGTGAATGTATCGAGGAATATTGCTGCACCTACAGCTATTAGAAGTCCATATATTGGTACAAATAAAAGTACTAATGAAGATGCTATATAGTTTATATATTTCATTATTCTACCAAAGAGCATTTACGTTAGTAGCTGTAGTGCCTGTTGCTCTAAGTCGTCTAACTTGAACAGGAAGTATTGTTCCTGCGGCTAATCCTGTAAAACCTATCTGCTCTCCTCCAATTGTTACAACTGAAACATTGCCTGCTCCTCCGATATATAAAACACAACCGGGATTGCCCTGACTTGATTGAGAAGACATTGCATAGACAATATAAGATTGTCCTAAAGCTAAAAAAATATCTGCATTTAAAACTAAAGTTTGACCGTCAGAACTTACGGTTACTACCGTTGCGGCCGTAGACAATGTATCATTATGTATAACATCCCCTGTTTTTACACCTTTATTTACAAAATCTCCATTAACGTCTACAATTATATTTGTACCAATAGTAGAAGTGCTTACTCCTGATGCAATTGCATTTGGATATGCTATATCGGCATTATCTGATGGATGAGCTCTTAACACTCTTGAATATGTTGATTTAAATACTGACATTATTTTAATATTTTATTTATTAATAAATTAGGATTATTCAATGCTTCTTTTCTTTTTGCACAACCGCAATCTACGCCTGTTATTTCAGAAACTGTTTCAACTACTTTTTTTATTCCTGTTGCAGTTGTTACTTTTTCAATAACATCTCCTAGTCCTTGTGATTTCATTTTGTAAAGGTATTAAATTAAATTTTATTTTTTCTTAGGATGTGGTTTGCTTATGTTTCCTTTTAGGAATTTCATCTTACCATCTAATTATTTTTTAGACTCGTATTGTTTTGCTTTATCAGTTTCTTTTTTCATTGGTACTTTATTATTAAAAATCCCATTCCCATCATTATACTGAAAGGAATAGGATTGTTATATTTTATTTCTTTTTTCCGGCTACAGCCATTTTGGCAAATTTCTCTTTACCATATTTATTTCTACCAATTGTAGCAGCAATTGCATTAGCTCTTTCTTCACTAATACCTTGCTTACTTTGAATCTTATTACTTAATTGTTCAAATTTTCCCATGATATTTATTATGAATTGAAATCTCTACTATGATATCCGGGGTCATTATTCTCAACAACTACATCTGCAACTACTTCTATTTCAGCAACTACATCAGGAGTAACCTCAGGAGTAACCTCAGGAGTAACCTCAGGAGTAACCTCAGGAGTTACATTAACGATATTATCTTCTTGTATATCTTCCATCTTTTTAAATTTTAATAATTAACAATAAGGATTAGTTCCTTTCATACCTTTTTTTGAAGCTGAACCTGTAATTCTTTTAGAAGTTCCTTTACTTCCTGATGCCATACCACCTGTTTCTTTAATCAAGCCGTTAGTACCATTGCCACTTGCGCTTGACATTTGCATACGAGATGAACCCGGCAAATTCGGAGTGTCTTTTTCTTTAGCCATTTTTAGCACTTTTTTTTCATTGTTGCCTTTACTTCTTTTACTGCTCCTTTAGCTGCTCCTTTAGCTGCTCCTTTAAGTGCATTTTTAATAGCAGGTTTTGCTCCTGCCATTGGCATCTTCATTTTTGATGATGCAGGTAATTTTGGTGTTGCCATTTTTATTTATATTAATTGATTATGAATTCTGACTCTCAGGTTTATTCATGTATTGTCTTCCTAATGTATTATGCAATGATGCTAATCCTTGAATACCATTATCTCCTAAATTTCTTCTAGTCCTAACTCTTGCTTTGTTACTAGCATTAGACTCCTGTATTGCTTTCATTCTCAAAGCAGACCTTGCATTAATATCAGCTAACGCTGTTTTAATATCAACTATAGGTTTTTCGGTTTCAGTACTTACAGTTTTAGTCGCCATGATTATTGCTGTTGATTAGGTTTTGGTAAACTATTTATCTGCATTATAGCGGCATCTGCTGTAGCCTGATACTTGTTAACAGGTTGAGTAACCATCTGACTTGCAGGTTGTAATCCTGAACTAACAGGTTGAGGTTCAGGTGTAGCTGCTAACGGAGTATCGGGTCTTTTATTAGTTACCACCTTTTTCTTTTTTTGTTAAATAAGTGAACTCTTCTTTTTTATTTTTTGTAGGAACAACTACTCCTTCCGCAACATGCTTTGCAATAGGTCTTGGTTGAGGAGTTTCTGCTAACGGAGTATCGGGACGATTGTGTTTAGGTTGTAACATAGTTTATATAATTTTAATTAATATATTTGTAGCAAATGTATAAAAAAAAAATTAAATGAAATCAAATAAAGAAGATTACCTTAAGTATTGGAGAGTCATTCGTCAATTTGTAAAAGTAAAATATGAATTGACCCAATCAGACTTGGATGTATTATTATTCTTGTACTCAGAAACGTACTTCGATAAAGATAAGTTTGGAGAGTTTAATAACCTTCTAGGATGGGACAAACAAAGATTTGAAAGACTAAGACAGTTAGGTTGGATTCAATCATTCAGACATGGTATGACTCCGGGAGGAAGAAGAGCAGTATACCAATTATCAATTAAGGCGACTAGAATGATTCAGTCGATATATAGAAAACTAAACGGAGAAGAAATCCCCGTTAGTAATTCTAATAATAAAATGTTCTTAAAGAACGTATCGTACTCAGATAAAGTATATCGAGATATGATTATTGAAATGAATAAGACTATAAAACAACAACGACATCCCGTTCAGTAATAATAGTATATTGCTTATCCTCAATTAGCATAGTGAACCCATGTGCCTTATCGTAATAGATTTCATCATCTTCTTTGATGAAGGGCACATCTGTTCCTGCTTGTATTACTAAACCACGTTTATAACGCATTTGGTTTACATCTTCTCCTGATAGAATCAATCCTGATTCTGTTTTCAATTCTTCATCAATAGTTTTGATGACAATAAATTTTCCGATGGGCATCATATGTTTTTCTTTTTAATATTTTTAGCTCTGAAGTTATCTGTCTGCGAATGACAATTTGGACAAATTATATGCAGGTTCTCAGGTTTGTTATTTTTATTGTTACCATCTACGTGATGTATCTCGAGTGGTATTTTTTTACCCATCCACATAGCACCCTTACAATACTCACAAGTATAATTTACTTTTCGCATTAGTAATTTTCTTATTGTATCTATATTGAGTTTGTCTCCTTGAAAAAAACTTTTCTCTGCTTTGTCATTACAAGTTTGTGTATGCTTTAATAATTTTTCTTTCTTACTGTTTATTAAAGCCCAATCAACTTGAATTCCTTTATTTGTACCTTTACAAGTTGCCTTGCAAAAATTAGAATAGCCTTTACTTCTTTCAAATTCTTCACCACAATTTTTGCATGCAACCATAAATATTTTATTAGTTATTAATCTTGAGCTTGCTCATAAGTACGAGCCATTGTTACAATAGCATTTGTACTTAAGATTGTTACCGCAACGGATATTGCGTTTTGCAATGCAGACCTTGTAACTTTCAGTGGGTCAATTACTCCCATCTTAATTAAATTACCCATCTCGCCTGTCTTAAGATTGTATCCATTACCAATCTCCATTGGACCTGTGTAAATGTTCTCAACCTTTAGTCCTGCGTTTGAAAGTATTTGAATAAATGGAGCTTGTAATGCTTCTCCAACTATTTTCCTAGCAACTATGTACTCTTCTTTCCCTACTGAAGTAATTCCTTCTAGGAAACTTTCTTCAAACAAAGCTTTACCTGCTCCGGGAATAATACCTTCCTCAAGTGCTGAACGAACTGCACAAACTGCATCGTCAACTCTATCGTATAGTTCTTTTTGCTCCAAATCTGTCTGTCCACCTACGAAAATTACACCAATTCCACCTGTTAATGACGCAATTCGCTCCAATAAGAAGTCTTTATCGGCCTTTTTATTCGCCATCTTATGTGTTAACCATAATTGGGAAACTCTTTCGTCTATTACTTTTTGGTCTAATTTAACGTCTGACTTTATAATTACGGTCTTATCTTTGCTTACGATTACTTTTGAAGCGTGGCCAAGGTCACCATAATTGATAATACTTAAATCATCTCCTGTTTTCTCACTGAAATAAGTAGCACCAACGCTAACAGCGATGTCATGCATAAGCTCATGTTGCTTGTATCCGAAACTTGGAGGAGGAACTGCACATATTTTCACATTTCCTTTCATAACATTTGCTGATAATGTGTTAATCACATTCACATTGCAAGGCGCAATAATCAACAACTTCTTTCCTTCTGTAATAATTGGTTTCAATATGTTCTCAATCTGAAGAATATTTGCAATCTCCATATCAGCGACTAAAATCATCACGTCATCAAAGATACACTCATCCTTCTTTTGGTCATTGATAAACATCGGGCTAAGATACCCTCTATCAAATTTCAAACCCATTGTAGTCTCGGCATAAGTTTCGTCGCTCTGAGAGCGCTCTACAGTCACGATTCCTGTCTTACCTACATCTTTGTATACCTCAGCAATTATCTTGCCTATTTCGCGGTCATTATTGGCTGAGATGCTAGCCACATCCACCAACATAGAAGCATTAACTTTCTTGCTTCGTTTTTTCAACCTATCCACCACCTTCTCGCTAATCTCCACCACTTGTCTTAATACTTCAGTTCGGTTGTGAGTTTCCTCAATGTACTGAAGTCCTCCAAGGACTAATGCTTCAGTTAAAACGATAGCAGTTGTTGTTCCGTCACCCGCACTTGTAGCGGTACGCTCAGCAGCTTCCTTCATCATTTTTACCGCAAGGTTTTCTGTTGGGTCAAATAAGTCGATTGACTTTGCTACAGTAACACCATCTTTTGTAACTGTGATACCATGGGTGTGACTTGGTGATTCAATTAGAACAGGATTACCTCCGGGACCTAATGTGCTTTTTACAGCCTTTGACATTTTAACTACACCGTTAACTAATTTTTTTCTACCATTATCACCAAAGAATAAATCTTTAGGAGCATAACCTTGATTGTCTAACATTTGATTTGAATTTAAATTATTATTTGCAAATATATTACATTCATTTTTAATTTAAACCATCTTTAGAAAAAATGTGCGTTAGCAGAAAAATTATGATATACAAAAATACCACCATGAGGTATTGGTAATTATTATTATTGTCGTTATTATTATTATTGTCTGAAAATGTCATATACCGATTTTGTGTTTTCCCTACTCTCTCTTAGAAAATACTATACTACTACTATTTTTTCTGACTATAAAACTTACTCTTTTTCGACATTTTCGACATAAAGAAGATAAAGTATTAATAAAGAAGAAGTTACAAAAATCAAGTCGTCGCAAAAATGTACAGAAATTATAGATTTTGCGTCGATTATTGTCGCAATAAGTCTGTAGGGTTATAAAGTTGAATTATAAGGTTGGAGCATTATAGTAAAAATAACCAAGGGACAATTACGTCCCTCAGTTGATTTTAGTTTCTAGTCACAACATGAACCTGATTGAGAACCCATATCTGACATCATTTCTCCCATAGCAAATGCAGAAGCCATGGTTGAAATTTTCTCCGCTCTATGCATTGATTTTCTCATTTGTGACATCTGAGCAATACCTGTTTGTCCATCGGGTCTGTTGTTAATTAGCATACCATCTTTAACAGTTAGGCCATCATAACTGCCCGTATTCTTCTGTTGGTAAATACTATTTCCTAAATTTAAAGGTTGTCTTTTCATCTTATTGATTTTTAAAGTTATAGCAAAGATAGGTTTTTTTTGTTATCAGGTGTCTATATTGTTTGGGTAGACAGCACGTTCTGCGAAGGAGTGCCCGTTCCGAAAGTCACTTTTTTTTCGCATGGGGGGGGTATCAATTCCCCTTTTTCTTGGCAGTTTTTTTGGCTTTTTGCCCCGCTCCATTGTCCTACTAACTTTTCTAGCTTGGTATCGTTACGCATGGTATTATATCGTTCCGTCCCGTCGTTCCATTGCTTGGTCACTTTGCCTCATGCATGATTAATATATACACGCATGCGCTCGGTTCAGTATAAAGTAAAAAACCTTGTGAACCCCCGTAAACATTGGGGAAACCCCCTCTTACTAATTTTACCATGAATTTACCCCATAATTTAGCCCCTTGTGAGCCCCTATGAACACTAAGAAAATGAAAATAAACTGAAAATAATTATAAAAAAATTTGCTATAACTAATATTTGTTTTATATTTGCTTCAGAATTGTACGGGAATTGTATCAATTTTAGGCATATTGCCGACTTAACTAGCTGAAAATCAGCACATTAACACAAATTATTATGAAAAATTCAACAACAACAACAACTGTAGAACCAACAACTAAGCCAAAAGTAAGCCTTGAGACTAGAAAAGAGGCGTTAACAACTAAGAAGGACAAAAGTACTTTTGATTTTATTAAGTTGGCTAATGTTACCGACAAAATCGAAAACAAAACCGCATCAAAGGTATACGCCAATTGCAAGGCTAATATTTACATTAAAGATATAACAGGGCAGAAAACCGTTCCATCGTTCAAAGATTTTGTGGCTAAGCTACCTAAAAAAGACTCTTACTCTAATTGGGATGGGTACAAAGCTTTTGGCAAATTTAACCTTAAACAAGCCCTTGTTGAGAAAGCCGTGACTCAAAACAAAAATGAGGCTAAAAAATAGCCTTGCAAGGTTTACGGTTAACCTTTAAAACCGTTCTCATTCATTTGTAAAGTGTTGACGTCACGAATGGGCTTAAGGCTATTTAATAGCTACTAATTTACAAACGTTCATTTTCTTTTATTGGTTTGTGTTTGTGTTCATTAACTCCGTGCAATGCGGGGGAACATAAAAAAAGCGCAATGCTAAAAATCTTTAAAAGTCGTTCCTTGAAATCCTGACAAAACTTTTCGCACTATTACACTAAAAAAGTAATATTGTAACAGTCAACTATTTTATTAAGTAGTTGGTCGAACATATCCGCTAAGTTAAATTTATAGGCGATTGTGTAGGCACACCGAAAACGGGAGGCACAAACATATTCAATTAAGGCGAAGAATTCCTATACGCTAACGACTATCCAAAGTTAGTGCGCAAAATTATATAGGTTATTGAATAGTGTATTTAGAAAAAAGAAAAGATAGTAAAACGGTATTTACAAATGTAAACAAATGAACTTAAACTACTCCATCATGCTTTAATAGTGTGGTGGAGTTTTTATATAGCATAGCCAATGGAAATTTACAATTGTAAACGGTTTAATGAGGTTCGATTCCTCACTATGCGCAAATGGAATATTCCATCAATTTAAAACCAAATAAAATGAACTTACCTAGTGAATTGCAAATTGAATTGCAAAACTTAAAACCTATTCGTTATTACGAAGACAAAATTAGTATATCTATTGCGCAATTAAATGAGATAAATAGTTTCTTAGATAGCGCAATAAATGAAACTCAAATTAATTTCGGAAATGAAATGAAAGAAATATTGCTAAAGGAAATTTATCATTCCCGAGAAGCAGTCTTCTACATTAGAAAAGTAAACAAAATAATATTACCAATTTTAAACTAACTAAAAATGAAACACACTAAAATAATGCTCGTAATTATTAGCACACTATTATTAACGTTCTCAATTGTAGGCTTAATAGTCTATTTATTGAGTGACTTATCGTACAAACAAAGCCTATGCCATGGGACTACAGTTCTATTAATGATGTTAATAGGTTGGATACCATCGGTCATAGTGGCAGTAGACTATAACGAATACTTAGAAAAATAATATGAGACCAAGAATAAACACAAAAGTTGATGTTACAAATGTAATACAACAAATCGAGAAAGATATTAGAGCCTATTCAAGGGCATTGAAATGTATAATGCTGCTTAAGAAAGTGGAATACAAGGATGCGAAGAAAATTTTGGAAATGCGACTAACCGAGCGCCTAATATTTAAAACCGCATGAGAATAGCATTGAATATTGTAATAGCGAGTGTGTGCATGTTAACAGTGTACCCACTCGTTTTAATTATAGGAGTATTAGTATTAATAGCAATCAATTATAAAACCAATTAGAAATTATGGAAACAATTCAATCATGGATACACCAACGTGTGCGTATCAAAAAAGAGTACATTGAAACAGCAATAGACCTTAACGAAGACAAATCTACCTATGATGACGATGGAAATATCATCGAAGAAGTGTATGATGAGTACGAGTATATAAATGCTCGTAACGGAATGACGGCTTGCTTTGAAGGTAGATTTGACGAGATTTTCAACGTGAAATACGACTGCTATGGGGTAGACTTATATAAAGTAAGAAACAAAATTGATGTTGACAAACTACCCGAGCCAACACATCAAATAATAGTAGGAGGACCGAATGACTATCCATATTTGTGGGAAGCAAAATACTTTGAGGTCGTGACCTACGAAACAAAACTTATAGAGACAACAGATAACGAATTTAACAATTAAAACCAATTAGAAATTATGAACAAAGAAATTATAGAATTTATAGACAAAGAAGACTGCGTTTATATTGTTGAAACAAATGATATTGACTTAAACTCAACAGACCCTAACATTGGCGAAGAAGTAATCGGAATAGGTAAGAAAGGAGTACTGTTTGAATATCATCAAGACTATGAAATAGCCAAATGGAGTGATATTGAAGAATATACTTTGGTGTCTATAGTAGACTGTTATAGTTCTGACCGAAACGGATATGACCGTAAAAAAATAGTAGCCATATTTGACTGCAAAACATTAGAGAGTACAGAATTAGATTTAGAACTTTATTAAAACTATCACTATTATGGAAAAAGTATATCAAATTAACGAAAATTATTCTGACGAGCGTAATGAGCTTTATAACAAAAGAGCACTAGGAGTATTTACAAGTGAACACGAAGCAAACAGTATCGTTGCTAAGTTTGAAAAAGAGTCAACCGATAAATTAAAAGTATTGAATTTAAAGTTAAAAGAATACGAGGAAGATGAGAGTAAGTTGTTTATGAATCCTAACGCTGAGTATCGTTATTTAAGTGAGGAATATTTACAGATAGACGATGAGGCACAAGAACTTAGAAATACATCATACTCAATAGAGGAGATTATTCTTAATCAATTAAACAAATAATTATGGAAGATTACATAACACCCATCAAAGATAACCTAGACTTTGAGATGCACCAACATTGTGCAATGTTCATGCTAATAGGTACGCCAAGAGAGTCACCAAGGTGGCTAAACTTTGGACACTTTGACTTAGAGTCAAAAATATTACTTATACAGAGTACGCAAACAGACCGCATTTTATTTGAGGTAGAGACAGATTTCGTTTTCATACCATGTGATGAGTTTTGGCCACAGTTTAAAAAGTATAGAACAGAGTTTTTAGAAAAGTATTACCCAACAATTAAAACCAACTAGATTATGGACACAGAACATTTTATTGCCGGCCTAAACAAATTAAATTTTGTAGAATACAAAGACGGTGTCTTACGAACAGCATCGGGCTTTGAGATTACATATGAAATCAAATTGATGGGAGGTATATCGCCAATGTATCCTATACAATTCTTATTCAGAGTAAGAAAGAACGACACACATGTAATGACATGGGGATGTAGCACCAATGAGGAAAATATCATGGGTGTGACTTGGTGGCTTACTAAAACATACGCTATGGATGACATGGAGTACACAAGAAAGAGTGACAACAAGGAAAGACTAACTGAAGAATTTAATTTATTAACCAAGTAAAACTATCACTATTATGGAATTATCAGATTTAAGAGTACTTTACGGAGTATTCAACGAAGACAGAGGTATGATTGAAAAGGCAATCAGAAGTATCGAGCAAGAATACGTAACGCTAGACGAGTTAGCCGAGAATTGCTACATTGAGAGCGAGCAGTATATGTTCTCAGAAGAGGCCTATGTGTATGACCATCACGGTAAGATACTTGACCGTGACTTATCGTTCTTTTGTATGGGCAATGAGGAGTACTACCATGATGACTATGGGGTTATTGTACACGAGGGCAGAGGTCACTCGCAGACGTATAGCGAGTCTTATGCACAAAGGAATTCAGATTGGATAGAGTTTCGTGGTGAATACTATGATTGCGATGCCCAAGAGTACTACGATATTGTGTATGTAGAAGATACCAACGATTGGGATTTTAGAGACAACGTATACTACCATAGTGATTCCGGAGAATATTACACATATCCCGAGGATAGAGAGGAGGACGATAGTGAGGATTACACTAGAGGTTATCATAATGGTAGCTATGGGACAATTAACTTTGACGGCAAATCAAAGTATCGTATTGGCTATGAGATTGAGAAAGAAGACTTTGATGTATTGCGTAGTATCAATATAAATGACTTTGAGAATGAGACAGCTGATACATGGAGAAAGGAACGAGATGGAAGTCTTGATGATTACTCAGGCTATGAGTTAATCAGTCCTACGTTTGAGTTCAATATTGATAAGATATTCAAGCACATTGAGGGCAATAGCGTACTCGTTGAGCATATCAATGCCGATACATCATTAAGTTGTGGTGGTCATATACATTTATCAGAGGTAGGGTTATCGGGTGAGGAAATGTTTGAGAAGATAAAGGGTTATACACCACTGTTCTATGCTTTATACTATGGTAGAGTCGACAAGAATTACTGCAAAGGTAAGAACAATAACGACCTTAAGAATGAGAACGAGAAGTACCAAGCCATCAAGATACATGACAATAGGGTGGAGTTCAGGATTATTAGTGCCGTACGAAATGTTAAATCATTGAAGTGGAGAAGTAAGTTACTTATGATGATACTACAGCACCCAACATCGGACATCATCAGAGCATACTATAATGTGGACACCAAGTTCACAAAGTTACTTAGTCAAGTCTATTCAGATGACAAGTTAGTTGAGTTAAAGACTAGGTTCGTGCAGTTCACTAAACAATTCGAGGGGTTAGATATCAACGATAAAAATAATAATAATAATAATAAATAAAAACAAACATTATGTGCATAGCAATTTTAAACTGTAAAAAAGGTGGTAGATTACCTAAAAATCAAATTCAAAACTCTTGGGATAACAATGACATGGGAGCCGGCCTTCTATGGACCAAGAACAATAAGCTAAATGTATTCAAGTCATACGAGTATGATGATTACCTTGAGAAGTATAACGAGTTACGTGATGATAAGTCCATTGGCAATATCGTCCTGCATTTTCGTATCGCTACTAGTGGATACAATGGTGAGCATAATCTTCATCCATTCCTTACCAATGATAACCTAGGATTCGTACACAATGGAGTCATCAAGGGATTAGGTAACAAAAGTTTCTCAGATACCTATGAGTTCAATGATATGCTTAAGAAATTCAAACATGAGTTCTTATCATGTGAGATGAGTAAGTATTTCATATCAGAGTATATAGGCTATAGTAAGTTAATCTTCTTAGACAATAAGGATAAGTATACCATTATCAACGAGGAGCTAGGTGCATGGTCTAGTGGCAATTGGTACTCAAATGATTCGTACAAAGAGTATAAGTCTTATGTGTACTATGGTAATCAAAAGGTAGCCAAACCCGGAGCTACTGTTTCAGCATGGGATGATGCATGGAATGATGCATGGGATGATGAACCAATCAGTACTGTAAAGAAAGATGATTACAATTATGGATTTAATGAGGAGGACGGTGTCCTATACGATGAATGGGAGTTATATGAGTATCTATGTGAGATATATAACCTAGACCCTGACGCTGAGACATCCCTTGGCGACCTAGAGGAGATGATGCATTTAAATAATGTAGACACAATAACAGACCTATACAAAGCAATCAATTCAGACTATTAAAACTATCATAATTATGGAAGACGTAAACAGATTTTATGAATGGCTAGTAAATATAAAGAGCGTTCATTTGGCAGACAACAAACGCATGAGCGAAGCGTTCGACAGAGTATATAAGAACAGTGTCAAACCTATTAAAGAGAAGAAATGTACTGTGTCTATTTAGAATACAGAGGATGTAACGAACTACTGACTAAGGTCAGTAGTTTATACAAAGCAAAGAGTTTATGCCATAAATTAAATAGTAATTGTGGAGATAACTTCATTGTATGGTACAAAAAAGAGAATTATAGCACTATATTTGTGCAAACAACAACAAATAACTACTAATAATAAACAAACATGAAAATTAAATTCAATCACAAGAAAGAAAACTCATTAAAGGCATTAGATATTAAAATCGAAAAAGAGGAGATACACCAAAAACTAAATTCAATATTTGCTAATTTTGTTATGAGAGACAATCAGAAGCGAAGTGAATTAGCAGAAATGATTCACGATAATTTCGATTACAATGTTATTCTATTCTTAGCTACAAGTGAAATAATAGAGAAAATGTTATTAAAGACACAATCCGATATGCTTAGAGAAGCAATTTCGGAAATAGAATAAATGTGAGCAGCAATTTGGAATCCTTACTTATCGGTAATGTAGGCCGTTGTAATGCCATTGGTTAATTCAGTAGCTGCTCGGGGTTGCGCTTGCACCTCACTCATAGTCCTGAAATTACAATAAGATTGACAGCTTGGAAAGACAAGCAAACGGGTAAGTGTTGGAATGGTACACAAGCGTAGCGATGCTAGGTTGAGAAATCTTTTGCAGGTTCGAATCCTGTCTTGCCCACAAAATCGGCTATAAGAGGATTGGGTACTGAGGCTAAGTATCAAGTAGCAAACAATAAAGGCTAAACATTGAACCTTTGTAGATAAAAATGATGATTAAACTTCTCTTTAGCTAAAGCATCTATGAAGTTGTTATTTACATAAAGATATCAATAGTAATATTGAATGTGGTGCTCCCTTGAGAAAGGATTGGAAGTTGAAGATATTCGACACACCGCAAATGAGTTCTCAGCAAGTAGTTATTATAGGTTAGCGAATGCTCCATAACTACGTGACCCTAATAACATGTACACGATTTTAATCGCTGTGTGTTATGGGTGCTAAAAATATTAACAATTAAATAAAATCAAATGGAACAATGGGAAGCGCCAATGTGTGGTACATTAAGAATATCTAATCCTAAAACTTTACAAAGATGGATAGGTAATGGTGAGTATAAAAAGCTTATTGATGCAGGATATATATTTAGTCCATATTGTGGTAGATTTTCTATTGAACAATGTACATGTACTAAATGTAGAAATCATATGCCTAATAGAGATGAAATAATTAAAATACTGAATACTAACAATTAAATCAAATCAAATGGAATTAAATCAAACCAATGAGACAATGCAATCTATTACAGATAAAGCATTAAAAGACTTAGACATGGCTAAGAAAATATTAAAAAGCTACGGGTATTATATTGAATCTCTATGGGAGGTAGATGATATTATTGAGCAGTATGTATGTACTAAGCAAGAGGCCATGACAATATTAGATATGGCTCTAAACAACGTAGCAGTTATAGAGAACACTTGGACATCTATACAGAGAATAGCAGAAAGTATGAATATTAAAAGAAGATAATTATGGAAGTAGATAGAGATGTATTAGAGAATGTATGCGTAACAGCATTAGAGGGAGGCAGTAACTATTGGGCCTACTTAACCCCTGAGTCTAGGGATAAGATAAGGAGAATGATACCTAAGAAAGAAGACCCTTATATCAGTTCAGCGATATTGAAAGCAGTCTTAGACCATACCCTTGAGATACCCATACATGACTCTGAGGATTCGGAGGAAGTAATAGGGATATTAAGCCGGAAAACATTAATGAGTAGGATTGCCGAACTATCATCTTCTGAAGATTTTAAATGGGCATTGGAGAATGAGATTGAAGGCATTGGAGATGCGGATAGTAGCGATGTTGTATTTCAGTACATGGTAATGGGAGAAGTAATATATGGATAATTATGAGACCAATTCACAAATTAAATAACGGAACAGGTGCTACACTATGTAATGAATGTAGTATAATCATTTCTAATGGACTTACTAATGAATTATTCTGTAATATATGTAAAACTTATAAAAACTTAATAGATATGATGAAAAAAGATGAAGAATTAGCAATGTATGAAGAAGCTTTTAAACACGAAATAAGAGTAATTCCAAAAGAAGAAATATTAGACAATAGAGCTTCAGCCTATGAGTTTATTAATTTTGATAAAGAGGCACTTGAAGAAGCTGCTGAAAGATATTCAGATGATTGGGAAAATCAAACCGGTTTAGTTTATGAGGATGAATATCCTTCAGCTATTAATAAATTAGATTTTATAAATGGTGCTAAATGGCAAAAGGAAAGAAGTGAAGAAGAAATTATATGGGCATTATTACTTTGTTCCAATAAAAAATTTAAAAATTCTTTAGAAGTAAAAGAGTGGTGGAATAATTTTCAAAATAAATAAGTTATGGAAGAAACACTTGAAGAAGCTAATTTGAAAGTTTTAGGTACAAAAACGGATATTTTTTTTGATGGCGCTAAATGGCAACAAGAAAGAAGTTATAGCGAAGAAGATATGAGAAAAGCAATTCAATTAGCGAGGTTATGTACTTTAGATAAAGAAATTGGGGATTTTATTGATTTATCAGGATTAACTGAAATTTGTACTTACGGATTAGAAGAGACACATTCTGAAAATTCAATCATTGAACAATTTAAAAAGAAATAAGTTATGGATTTTAGAAAAGAACTAGCAAAGTGGGGTTACAATAAAGGCAACTCAATTGATGTTGAAACATTAGTTGATGAAATATTACCGAGTTTGTTTTCTCAACAAGAAAGAAGCTATAGCGAGGAAGACATGAGAAAAGCTTTTGAATGGAGAGCGGAATATCATACTTTTGAAGGTTGGATGATACAACATAAAAATAAATAAGTTATGAAAGAAACTATGAAAATTATAAATTCAATATTGTTAATTCTTGGAATAGGAGTGATTGGAATTGTTGCTGCTAAACAAAGTTTTGCAAAAGAGGAATTAACTATAGTAACATTAGTTTGGCTATATGTTTTATCTAATTATTTAGGATTAAAAGAAGATTAATTATGGAAGAAACATTTGAAGAAGCGGCTGAAAAGTATGCAATAGAAAATTGGGGTAACGAAATAATGTTTCAAAATAATAAAAAACATTACATAAAAATATTCACAGATGGTGTTAAATGGCAACAAGAAAGAAGTCGTAAAGAAGAAGAAATTGAATGGAAAAAAGAAAGAAGTTATGATATTAATTGCAGTTAAAAAGAAATAAGTTATGAAAAATTACACAGAATTAGAAGCGTTAGTTATTGATTGGTCAAGAGAAAAAGGAATACTTGAAAAAGCAACTACAATGACACAAGCAATGAAAACTTGGGAAGAAGTACACGAGCTTAAAGATGCTATTGTTAACGATAATAGAGAAGAAATAATTGACGCTTTAGGAGATATATTTGTAACTATCATCATCCAAGCAGAGATGCAAGGCTTAAGTCTTGAGTCTTGTTTAGAGAGTGCATACAATGTTATATCAAAACGTACGGGAAAAATGATTAACGGTCAATTTAAAAAAGATGAGTAACTATAACAACTTAAAGGATTGTCATCTCATGGTGTGGGATTTAAATCCAAAGAAAAGAGAACAAATTAGTTTTGTTGCTCCGATTGATTCTTATATATGTATAGGCGATACAATTACCTGCGGGCCGGAGTCGCAATATGAGATAACAGATATAATATCTGAGAAGCCATCTTCAATAAAGAATATGGATTACATAACTGCAAAAGTAATATGGAGACCGCACTTAAAATAATCATTTGTTGCCTTGCCTATGTAGGTTTTAGTAAACTTGCTAAGGATTTCTTGGATTATATAGTAGATAAATTTAATAGATAAAATTATGGAAAACAGAGACCCTATCGTAAATTCAGTAGTAGGTAGTTATAATAAGCGAGCTGACTTTGGCTTTGCTAAGTACGGAACTACATTAGAGAGAGATGACTTAACGTTCATGCAATGGCTACAACATCTACAAGAGGAGTTGATGGACGCTACATTGTATATAGAGAAACTCAAGTCAGAGTTAACGCAGAACGATGTTATATTTAAAGAAGGTTGGGATAGCGCAGACAAAATTATACACGATGGTTTTGTGTATATAAAGTATTCAGATTTAAAATAATGTAAATAAAAAGTAAATAAAATTGTAAAAGTAATGTAAGTTTTTTGTACCTTTGCTCTTTAATAAAATCAAATCAAATGAAAGAGAATGTATTCAATCGTTATGTTGAGCAGGTCCTAGACCTATTCGGTATGGACAGAGAAACTTTGTTTTCAAAATCAAAACAGAGACACATAGTAGATGCAAGACAGTTACTATATTACCTGTGTTATAACAGACAGATTCAGCATATCACAATCAAAAATTTTATGTTAAATAATGGAGCTTCTATCCATGAGAACTCAATCATCAATGGTATTAAGAATGTTAATATTAAAATTGAAGAAGATAGAGACTACCAAACAATTATCAATAGCATAGAGAAGTCAGTATTTATATAATCAAATTAAATTAAATTAAATTAAATGGAAAATAAAAAATCAGTATTTGAATTGTTATCGTCAATTAATGTTAACTCTAAAGTGGAAAAGAAAAGTGGATTGACTTATTTGAGTTGGAGTTACGCATGGTCAGAAGTTAAGAAGGTTTGTCCTAATGCTTTATATCAAGTTATTACAGACCCTACTACTAATAAACCTTATTTTTATGATGAATATCTTGGGTATATAGTAATGACCGAGGTAAGAATAGAAGAAGAGACTTTATGTATGTGGCTTCCTGTTATGGACGGAGCTAATAAAGCCATGAAGGTTGCTCCGTATAACTATACTACAAAATACGGAGAGAAGACTGTTGAGGCCGCTACAATGTTTGACATCAACAAAACCTTAATGAGATGTTTAGTTAAGAACTTAGCTATGTTTGGCATGGGTATCTATATCTACGCAGGAGAAGACTTACCTGAATCAGAGAGTACTCCTGTCGTTGCTACTAAAGCAGAGGCTCCTGTTGCTGATTTACCTGACTTGAAAAAAGATTCTGATAATTGGAATAAAGTAATTAAGTATGTTGAAGCCAATAAAGAATTAGGTATGGGAAAAATCGGTCAGCAATTGAATCGTAAATACAACATAAGTGCTGCGCTTAAAAAAGAAATCGCTAACATTGTAAACCCTAAATCATAATGGCACAAGTAAACGAACACATCATTGAGTTATTAAGAGATGATAAAGAGTATTATGGAGGGGTAGGTAAGAACTACCTATCCAATTCAGATATAGGAACGCTGTTAGAAAATCCTAAGGAGTTTCGTACACCACGAGAGGATTGCAAAGCATTTGCAGAGGGTAGATATTTTCACCAATCTATACTAGAACCTGAGAAGATTAAAGACGTAATGTTTGTAGATGTTACTACACGTACTACAAAAGAATACAAAGCGTTCTGTTTAGAGCACAAATTACCCTTCTGTTTGCTCAAAAAAGAAATAGATGATGTCAAGGGCCTCGTGAAAATTATCAACGGTAATATCGCGTTTTTTGAGGAGATATACAAAGATGGTAATGAGTTTGAGGTTCCGGCCATTGGAGAGATTAAAGGAATGATGTGGAAAGGTAAGGCAGATATCATAACAAACGATGCTGTAATAGATTTGAAAACCACTAGCGATATACAGAAGTTTAAGTGGAACGCTAAGAAGTATAACTATGACTCGCAGTGTTACATCTATCAGAAGTTATTTGGTAAGCCTTTAGTATTCTATGTTATCGACAAGGTAACAGGTATCCTAGCTATCTTTAAACCAACAGAAGAATTTGTTAGAGGTGGAGAATTAAAAGTTATCAAGGCGGTGGATATGTATCAGAAATACTTTTCTGAGAACCCATCGGATAACATAGATAATTATTATATAGACGAATTTTTATATTAAAACAAAACCTAGCATGCCTTAGCCTTAGAGGGTTATGCTAGGTTCAAATAGACTAAGGCAAACTAAAAAAAGTATTACAATGGCACAAGATGAAAAAATCTTCGCAGACGGTTTCTTATTCAAGAGAAACGAAAAATCCCCTGACTTCGTAGTGGGTAGAATTAGTATTAAAGTTGAAGATGCTACGGCATTTATGAAGCAACACCAAAAGGGTGGATGGGTTAACTTGAATGTTAAGACCGCACGTAGTGGAAACTACTACATGGACTTAGACACTTACGAGCCTAATGATAGTTCTCCTAAGCAAGCCAAATCTAAATCATCTGTTGTTGAAGAAGATGATGATGATGGATTACCGTTCTAATATTACTGTTAAATCAGGGAGACTAACAATCTCCCTTTTTTTACCATCGGTTTATACCGATAACCGATTTTTTTTTCTATATACTACTATATATAAATATATATATTTATTTTTTTTTACTTTAGTATTAAGAAGAAATAATTGACATTATCGACAGTAGTACTAATAGTCAATTAGTTACAAAAACAAAAACGACATAAAAACGACACGAGATGACGCATAACATAACAATATTCCAAAACATACGTGATACAGACACTCCTTTCTATAGAGATGTGCATGTTATATTGGATAGAATCAAAGATGGTTCAGGTGCTACCAAAGAGATTGTTAAGCGTATCAGATTAGAGAAGAACAAATCTGAGCGCAATGAGATTAAGAAGTTATTACCCGCTATATGTTTTAGTGGTACTTTTAAAAAGAGATTAGATTCAGCATTAGAGCAACATTCAGGCCTTATGTGTTTGGACTTTGATGGATATGCAAAGCAAAAAGAATTATTGCAAGACAAGGAGACCATATCGAAAAACAAATATGTCTTCTCTGTATTTATATCTCCATCAGGAAATGGTTTAAAAGTGTTGGTTAAGGTTCCTGCTGACGAAGATAATCACACAAACTACTTCAATAGCCTAGAAAGGCACTTTAACAGCCCTTATTTTGATAAAACGAGTAAGAACATCAGTCGTGTGTGTTACGAGTCTTACGACCCCTTAATTTACGTCAATCATAATTCTTCTGTTTGGGATATAATTGAAGAACTTGAGTACACTGAGGTAAGTAAGATAAGAGACCAAGCTACTATACCAATCTCTGATGAGAATAAGATTGTAGAGATACTTGTTAAGTGGTGGGAAAAGAAGTACCCAATGCAAGAGGGACAACGAAATCATAATGCTTATATACTTGCGATGGCGTTTAATGATTTTGGTATAAATAAAAGCCTAGCAGGATATATCCTAAATCAATTCTCAAATGCTGACTTCTCTTTGAGCGAGATAGCAATAACAATTGATTCGGCCTATAAGCATACTGCTAACTTCGGAACTAAGTACTACGAAGATGAAGAACGTATAAATCAAATTCGTGCAAAGTTAAGACGAGGTGTATCAAAAAAAGAGATTCGCTACCAACTACAAGATTCCAATTTGGATAGTGAGACTATTGATGCGGTCTTGAATAAAGTTGAGGATGAGAATTCTAAGATGACATTTTGGACCAAGAACGATAAGGGAGTCATTAAGATTGAGCATATATTATTCAAACAGTTCTTAGAAGATTCAGGGTTCTATAAGTTTTGTCCTGAGGGAAGTAGGAACTATGTGTTTGTAAAGGTTACCAATAACCTAATCGACCATACTACAGAGAAAGAGATTAAAGACTTTGTGCTTGCTCATTTGTTAGAGTTGGATGATTATAGCATATACAATTATTTCGCAGACAATACTAGGTTCTTTAGAGATGACTTTCTTTCTATGCTTTCTACTATAGATATTTATTTTATAGCAGATACCAAAGATTCAGCATATCTGTATTACAAGAATTGTGCTGTTAAGATAATGAAAGATAGCATACTAACTATAGATTATTTGGACTTAGGTGGTTATGTTTGGAAGGACCATGTGATTGATAGAAACTTCAATATCTGTGACGTTACAGGCAACTGTGACTTCAAACAGTTTATAAGCAACATCAATGGCGGTGATAATCACCGAATAAAGACCATGGAAAGTACTATTGGATTCCTTCAGCATGGATATAAGAACTTATCTTTTTGTCCGGCAGTCATTCTTAATGATGAGGTTATCAGTGATAATCCTGAGGGAGGAACAGGTAAGGGATTAGTTATGAACGCTCTTAGCAATATGAAGAAACTTGTAGTAATTGATGGTAAGTCTTTCAACTTTGAGAAATCATTCCCTTATCAATTGGTATCAGCAGATACGCAGATACTTTGTTTTGATGATGTTAAGAAACACTTTGACTTTGAGAGATTGTTCAGTGTTATTACAGAGGGTTTGACTTTAGAGAAGAAGAACAAGGATGCTATTAAGATACCGTTCAATAAATCTCCTAAGGTTGCTATAACAACTAACTATGCGATTAAAGGTGCAGGTAACTCATTTGCGAGAAGAAAATGGGAACTTGAACTGCATCAACACTATAGTTTAAATTTCACTCCTAGAGACGATTTTGGTAAGATGATGTTTGGAGATTGGAACGATGATGATTGGTGCGAGTTTGACAACTATATGATTGGATGTTTGAGATTTTATTTGTCTTTTGGATTAGTTAAGTCTAAGTTTGTAAACTTAAAGATTCGTCAGTTATCAGCAGAGACTTGTCACGAGTTCATCGAATGGGTTGGATTAGTAGATAGTAACGACAGAAGTAGTATTCTTCCTACAAATGTTAGGTTATACAAAAATGAATTGTATAATATATTCGTAGATGAATACCCTGACTATAGTGTAAGAGGTAAATTAACTATAAGTAGAACTAAGTTTTATAAGTGGTTAGTATCTTATGCTATTTTTAAAGAAGGCACAATGCCTGAAGAAGATAGAGACCATATTGGTAGATGGATAATAATAAAAAAGAAAGAAGATAATAAAGAGTAATTATGGCAAAAGAAATTAAAGTAGGAGATACATTCGTATGTATCAAAACGGTTAAAATGATTGGTAGTAAACAAGTAGTCTATAGAAAAGGTTACTTATACAAAAGCGAAAAAGATGAATGTATCACTAATGATTTAAAAGAAAAAAACCATTCTTGGTCGGAAGAATATAAAATGAGTAAATTTTTCTTAAAAATTAAATATGAAAATCTGTAGTAAGTGTGATAAATTAAAACACTTGAGTAATTATAGCCGCACAGTCAATGGAAATAAGAGAGCAGATTGTAAGTCTTGTGAGGCAGATTATCATAAGGCTTACTATTTAATCAATAAAGAAACTATGATGGCTAATCAAAAATTAAGAAATGCTAAAAAAAAGAAAAATGAAAACACTTAAAGAACAGTATGCTGAAATTGTAGGTGGATATAATCCACAGTACACGGAGAATGTATCAAATAAATGTGTGGAGATTGCTCTAAATTATTATAAAAAACTTAATGAAGATTGTTTACCTTATGGTGATTTAGAAATTGAACCTGATACAGATGATAGTTTGAAAGACATAAAGGAAAGGGCCTTCAATAAAATCATTTCAACGTATAGTATGATGATTAATGAGAATACAGCAAGGTATTATAGCTCAGGAGTCAGTGAAGAAATAGCTAATCAAATGGTTAGGTCACATCAAATAGAGCTAGAAGTATATTCTTATATATTGTATTTAATTAGAAAAGATAATATTTAAAATTAAATAAGATGAAAGAAATAGATATTGAAAAATTAAGTCAACTAATAGCATTAGAACAACAGATAAGACCACACGCTCAATATTGGGATTGTTACAATGACTGTTCATTAGATTATGACCACACAAATAAGTTAGTAAAAATAACAGAGAATTTTGCTATTGGATTTGGTGAATATTTAGATTCATTATTAGAGGAGCAAATTAGAAGTTTTACAATGAAAGAACTATTAGAAATCTATAAAAAAGAAAAAGGATTATGAAATTAAAAGAAAAATTTGAGCAATGGTTCATTAATGATGAAGATGAACATTATGAAGGGATGGTAGAGACAGTTGCTATTGAACACGAAAAAATAGCAGAGGATTTTGCTATAAAATTTGCAGAGTGGTTAGATATTAATTTTAAACTTAATTTCACAAATAACGTATTTAAAGATTTATTAGTAATATATAAAGAAGAAAAAGGATTATGACAGCAAAAGAAAAAGCAGAAAAGTTAATTGATAAATATAAAGGAGGTTATAAAAATAATGATGGGTTCAATTATAAATTTAATAATGATTATGAAGATGCTAAACAATGTGCATTAATAGCAGTTGATGAACTTATTAGTCAAATGTTATGTTTAATGAAACTTTTTAATGAAGATAGAAGCGAATTTGAAGCCATTGAATTAGATTATTTAATTGAAGTTAAAAAAGAAATAGAGAAATTATGACACCATTAGATAAATCAGAAGAATTAATAGAGCAATTAGGAGTTTGGAACGCTATTTACACAGTAGATTGCATTATTAAAGTTATTAAAGAATATCCAAACAATAGTGAAGATATTAAAGATTGGAAACAAGTAAGAGAAGAAATTGTAATTAGATTAAATAGATTATGAAATTAAAATATTTAATAAAAGGCTTTGATTACCTAAGAGCATATAACTCTCCATTTAAACCATTGAAATTAAAATGGTATTGTGGAAAGATTGCTTTAGGCACACCGTACTTCTATCCAAGAAGATGGGTGAAGAGTAAAGAAAATAAAGGATATCTAACCGTAGTTACTAAGAAAATAGGATTTGATTTTGTATCATTGGGTTGGAAGACTAAGTATGATGATTATAGATTTGAATGGAGTCCTATGATAAGTTTTGTATTCTTTAAATGGCAAATAGCCGTAACATTCGTTGCGCCTCATGCGGACCATTATTGGGAATCTTGGTTATATTATACAAGAGAAACTAAAGGAATTACAGAAGATAGAATTGCTCAGTGTAGAAAAGAAGCTCCTCAAATTTGGACTACATATCATCCAAATAGTACAAAAGAAAGAATAGATTATTATAATT
>Ga0209084_1000543_pt1 | contig 35572 bp, 28 predicted proteins | sample C_130820_MF_Meta_FD_187309 | JGI IMG/M metagenome (GOLD analysis project Ga0209084, IMG submission 187309) | Freshwater microbial communities from Lake Croche, Canada to study carbon cycling - C_130820_MF_MetaG (SPAdes) (version 2) | ecosystem: Environmental > Aquatic > Freshwater > Lake... | reverse complement strand
TGACACAGGTGCTACAGGAGCAGCAGGTGATACAGGCGCCACAGGGGCTCAGGGTGATACTGGAGCTACAGGAGTCCAGGGTGACACAGGAGCCACAGGAGCTCAGGGTGACACAGGTGCTCAGGGTGACACAGGAGCCACAGGTGCACAGGGAGATACAGGAGCCACAGGAGCTCAGGGCGACACTGGTGCCACAGGAGCTCAAGGTGATACAGGAGCCACAGGAGCCCAAGGGGACACAGGAGCCACAGGAGCTCAGGGTGATACGGGAGCCACAGGTGCCCAGGGAGATACAGGAGCCACAGGTGCCCAGGGGGACACAGGTGCTACAGGTGCCCAGGGTGACACAGGAGCCACAGGAGCTCAAGGCGACACAGGAGCCACGGGTGCCCAAGGGGATACAGGAGCCACAGGAGCTCAGGGTGATACGGGAGCCACGGGTGCTCAGGGTGACACCGGTGCTACAGGAGCGACAGGAGCTCAAGGCGACACAGGAGCCACAGGAGCTCAGGGTGATACAGGCGCCCAAGGGGACACAGGAGCCACAGGTGCTCAGGGTGATACAGGAGCCACCGGAGCTCAGGGTGATACGGGAGCCACGGGTGCCCAAGGGGACACAGGAGCCACAGGAGCCCAGGGAGCCACAGGAGCCCAGGGTGATACAGGTGCCACAGGTGCTCAGGGAGATACAGGCGCCACGGGTGCTCAGGGAGACACAGGAGCTACAGGAGCCCAGGGTGATACGGGCGCTACAGGAGCCCAGGGTGATACAGGTGCAACGGGTGCCCAGGGTGACACAGGAGCTCAGGGTGACACAGGTGCCACAGGTGCACAGGGAGATACTGGCGCAACAGGGGCTCAGGGTGATACGGGAGCTACAGGTGCCCAGGGTGATACAGGAGCAACAGGTGCCCAGGGTGACACAGGAGCTACAGGAGCCCAGGGTGACACAGGTGACACAGGAACCCAGGGCGACACAGGAGCCACAGGTGCTCAAGGCGATACAGGTGCCACAGGATCCCAGGGTGATACAGGGGCTCAGGGTGACACGGGCGCTACAGGTACCCAGGGAGACACAGGAGCTACAGGAGCTCAGGGTGATACTGGCGCCACAGGAGCTCAGGGTGACACAGGAGCCACAGGGGCTCAAGGGGACACAGGTGCCACAGGTGCCACAGGTGCCCAGGGTGATACGGGAGCTACAGGAGCACAGGGTGACACAGGAGCCACAGGAGCTCAAGGTGACACAGGAGCTACAGGAGCTCAAGGTGATACAGGAGCTACAGGAGCTCAAGGTGATACAGGAGCTACAGGTGCACAGGGAGATACAGGAGCTACAGGAGCTCAGGGTGATACGGGAGCTACAGGTGCACAGGGAGATACAGGAGCCACAGGTGCTCAGGGTGATACAGGAGCCACAGGTGCTCAGGGTGATACAGGAGCCACAGGTGCTCAGGGTGATACGGGAGCCACAGGTGCTCAGGGTGATACGGGAGCAACAGGTGCCCAAGGGGGCACAGGAGCCACAGGCTTACAAGGTGACACGGGAGCCACAGGTGCTCAGGGTGACATAGGTGCTCAGGGTGACACAGGTGCTACAGGAGCAGCAGGTGATACAGGAGCTCAGGGTGATACAGGTGTCACAGGAGCCCAGGGTGATACAGGCGCCACAGGAGCTCAGGGTGACACAGGTGATACAGGCGCCCAGGGTGATACAGGTGTCACAGGAGCTCAGGGTGACACAGGTGCCACAGGTGCACAGGGTGACACAGGTGCTACAGGAGCTCAGGGTGACACAGGTGCCACAGGCGCCCAAGGGGACACAGGAGCCACAGGGGCTCAGGGTGACACAGGTGCCACAGGCGCCCAAGGGGACACAGGAGCCACAGGGGCTCAGGGTGACACAGGTGCCACAGGTGCCCAAGGGGACACAGGAGCCACAGGTGCCCAGGGTGATACGGGCGCCACTGGCGTACAAGGTGATACAGGAGCCACTGGTGCACAGGGCGATACTGGCGCAACAGGTGCTCAGAGTGATACGGGTGCTACAGGCGCCCAAGGAGATACAGGAGCTACAGGTGCTCAGGGTGACACAGGAGCTACAGGTGCCCAAGGCGACACAGGCGCTACAGGTGCCCAGGGTGACACAGGCGCTACAGGAGCTCAGGGTGATACAGGAGCTACAGGAGCTCAGGGTGACACAGGAGCCCAGGGTGACACAGGTGCCACAGGCGCCCAGGGCGACACAGGAGCTACAGGCGTACAAGGCGACACGGGAGCCACGGGTGCTCAGGGTGACACAGGCGCCACAGGTGCCCAGGGCTACACGGGAGCCACCGGTGCCCAAGGGGACACAGGAGCCACAGGGGCTCAGGGGGACACGGGAGCCACAGGAGCCCAGGGTGACACGGGTGCCACAGGGGCTCAGGGGGACACGGGAGCCACCGGTGCCCAAGGAGACACAGGAGCTACAGGGGCTCAGGGGGACACGGGAGCCACGGGTGCTCAGGGGAACACAGGAGCCACGGGTGCCCAAGGAGACACAGGAGCTACAGGAGCCCAAGGGGACACAGGAGCCACAGGGGCTCAGGGGGACACGGGAGCAACCGGTGCCCAAGGGGACACAGGAGCCACAGGGGCTCAGGGGGACACGGGAGCAACCGGTGCCCAAGGCGACACAGGCGCTACAGGTGCCCAGGGTGACACAGGCGCTACAGGAGCTCAGGGTGATACAGGCGCCACAGGAGCTCAGGGTGACACGGGAGCTCAAGGGGACACAGGAGCCACAGGGGCTCAGGGCGACACAGGAGCAACGGGTCAGCAAGGTGACACTGGTTCAACAGGAGCACAAGGCGATACAGGAGCCACTGGCTTACAAGGTAACACAGGATCCACAGGCCAACAGGGTAATACAGGCCAAACGGGCGCAGCAGCGATTGCTGCTTCAGAACATTATTACTTCAATACAACATCGACCGAGGCGGCGTCGCATCTTGCAAATAGCTATGTGGCAGGAGAATACCCCTCCAACCCTATCAGTTCTTTTGATGCCAATGTACAGATAGGCTATCGCTTCACCACTGCAAATCCATTGACGCAGGATATTCAGGCGGGCACATGGCGCTTTATCACTTCCTTTAATTGGGCTGGAACCAATCCAACCGGCTTCTATTATCTAGTGGACTTGGATGGAACTGAACTCTTTCGCACAGACACCTTTGTACCAACGGTATATTCTGATTCTGTTGAAAATCGTACAGTCACGAAGACAATCTCTTCGTATTCCGCCATTGGAAAAGTACTCGGTGTGACACTCTATTCTGCCGATACACAGACTGGAATGAATTTTGATTATTTCCCCAGTCGTGGCACAGTGGATGGAACAACTCACTGGGAACTCTATACAACAATTCCTGCAGTGGGACCCATCGGCAATACAGGTCCCACAGGTGTAACGGGTCCCACAGGGGCAGTAACGGGTCCCACAGGTGTAACGGGACCTACAGGTGTAACGGGATCTACAGGAGCAACGGGATCCACAGGTGTAACGGGGCCTACAGGTGTAACGGGACCCACAGGGGCAGTAACGGGACCCACAGGCTACACGGGCATGACAGGGACACAGATCTATGGAGCCTCAGGGGCCCCAGGTCCCGCCTATGCCCGCATCGGCGATTTCTATATCGACTTTTCAACGGGAATCATGTACCGTTTAGAATCTAATTAAGCCTCCTCCGTAGGAGGAGGATAATTCGATTCTAAACACTAGTACTTCGTATAAAATTATGCCCCCTGCAATTTGCAGGGGGCATAATTTTATACTAAGCGGTACAAATCCACTAAAAAGAATTAAGGAAGTAGAGAATAGAATGTCGTGGACACCCGTTCTTAATTTGGTGGGTGATACAGGGCCTACGGGTTCTATGGGCCCCACCGGCCCCACCCTTCCCGTCCAAGGCGCCGGCACAGGTTCCATCCTTCTGCAGAATCCCGATAATTCCAATGTCTATTCGTCGTCGGTGCTCCAGGTTTTGAACACAGGGCCCACAGGGTACATACGAATTTCAGGAGATCTCATTCCTGCCGCAGACAATGTCTATAATCTGGGATCCTCGGGCGCCCAGTGGAAGCACATGTATGTCGGTGCTGGAACGATCTATGTCGGTGGAGTTCCTATTAGCAGCGATACATGTGGCAATATCACTATGCCCACTATAAATGTAAGTAGCGGAACTCTGCAGCTTGGCGGAGCCATCATTACAGGAAATGCAAACGGCACGATTACTGTTACAAATACAGGGGGAACAGGATCGGCAGGATCTACAGGTGTCACAGGGCAAACAGGATCTGCAGGAGCTACAGGTGCAACAGGAGCAGGGTCTACAGGGTCTACAGGATCTACAGGGCAAACAGGATCTGCAGGAGCTACAGGTGCAACAGGAGCAGGAGCCGCAGGGTCTACAGGATCTACAGGGCAAACAGGATCTGCAGGAGCTACAGGTGCAACAGGAGCAGGAGCTGCAGGGTCTACCGGATCTACAGGGCAAACAGGATCTGCGGGAGCTACAGGTGCAACAGGAGCGGGAGCTGCAGGGTCAACAGGCTACACAGGTCAAACAGGTCAAACAGGACAAACAGGATCAACTGGCAGAACAGGCCCCACAGGTCCCATCGGCCAAACGGGGCCCGCCGGCACCCTGACCGCTGTCTACTATGTGGCCAAGAACGGCAGCAACACCAACACGGGCAACATCGGCAATCCCTTCTTAACCATTCAGAAGGCAATCGATACGGCAGCATCAGTTAATAGTACAACAATCTATGTGGCGCCCGGTGAATACGACGAAAAACTGACTCTTATTACGAAACCCAACCTCTCGATCATCGGATTAACCAATGACACCTATCGGTCTCAAGGTGTTGCCATTCGTCCCCTCACGGTTGCAGATCTCTCAGCCGCACTGATCTATGTGGATGCAAGTGGTTATTCGGGAGGTGGCAGTCTCCCGAATTTAATCACAACGATCGAAAACATCTTTTTGTATCCCACGGCGACCCAGACGGGACCCATTGTCCTATTCACAGGTAACACGGTGCCCATTAATCTCATTCTGCAGAATGTCTCCTGTATTCCTTCACCGGCTATCCAGTCCGTTCTGCAAAGTATCGTGGTGGATCCGTCACCCTCCTATTCCGCCTCTTCTCGAATCACCCTCAACAACTGCACCTTCGATGCAAACTGCACCAAGCCGATGCTGGATATTAGCGGCACTACCCATTTCTTTTTGGCGAATGCATGCAGTTTCTCGAATAGCGGGAGTTCTGAGATTGTTCGCGTCGGCACCACAACGGCCGCCGCCTCTACCTTCGCAAACTCGGTATTTACCCAGGGCTCCACAACGTTTCCTGCAATCCTCTCGTATGCACAGAATTCAGCGGCCTTTACTCCCAGTTCCACCTTCTCCTCCTGTTACATGATTATGACGGATGCGAATGCAACGGCTCCTCTTATTCGTCTCATGGGGGGAGTTGGCAACTACAATCCGTTGTCAGCCGCATTCCCCCTTCCACCCTATCCGTTTACTCTTCGCAACTGTCAACTATATAGTTCAGCATTCTCTATTCCATCCGTTCTTCCTGCTGCTGCCCAGAACCTCATTGATCTCTCGGGGTCTACAGGAAACTGCATCTATCTGGAGAAGAACACTTTAGCCAGCAATGCGACAGGAAATCTGGTCAATGGACTTGCCACGAACTCTATGTACTATTCAGCGAATACGCTGGGGGGCTCCTTACTAACCTACAGTTCTGCGATCACTAAATCGGCCTTGCCGCTCGACATTGGAAGCCCGACGGGAGCTACGGGACGAACAGGTGCGACAGGATCTACAGGGTATACAGGGCGCACAGGTTCGACAGGCTACACGGGGGTCACTGGATCCACGGGCTATACAGGGGTCACTGGTTCTACAGGGCCCACAGGTCTTCTATCGATTACAGGAACCAACTATGGCGACTATGTGTACTGGAACGGAAATGCTTGGGCTGCAGGGAGCCAACAGGTATCTATCGGAGGAGGCGCAGGACAGACAGGGCAGGGCACGAACGGCGTGGCCATCGGCTTCCAGGCAGCCACCAGCAATCAAGGCCTAGGATCGGTCGCCATCGGCTATCAGGCCGGCTTCACAGGTCAGAAAAACTATTCGGTTGCCATCGGCTACCAGGCGGGCTTCACAGGGCACGGAACGGGCTCCATCGCCATTGGCTACCAGGCAGGCTATGCGGATGCCTCGGGTCCCAACTCGATTGCCATTGGAACCCAGGCGGGACTGTACGGCCTCGGTTCCAACTCGATTGCAATAGGAAACTTGGCGGGCCCTACAGGCGCCGCCTTCAGCAATACTATTATTCTGAATGCCTCAGGAACAGGGCTCAGTCCTAACACGGGATCCGCATTCTATGTAAATCCAATTCGGAACACGGTGGGATCCTCTACCGTGGCCGCAGATGTATCCAATATCTTGTTCTACAATCCAACAACGAAGGAAGTCACGTATGCGACGGCATCGGCCTATGGCCCCACAGGCTACACAGGATCCACAGGCTACACGGGGGTCACAGGTTCGACAGGCTATACGGGGGTCACTGGATCCACGGGCTACACGGGTGTCACAGGAGTCACGGGTTCTACAGGATTCACTGGATCCACGGGTTCTACAGGATTCACCGGTGTCACGGGGTCTACAGGATACACGGGAGTCACAGGATCTACAGGCTACACAGGAGTCACAGGATCCACAGGATTCACAGGTGTTACGGGTTCTACAGGCTACACGGGGGTCACAGGATCTACAGGCTACACAGGAGTCACAGGATCTACAGGGTTCACGGGTGTCACAGGATCCACAGGCTATACGGGGGTCACTGGCTCCACGGGCTTCACAGGTGTCACGGGATCTACAGGATTCACCGGTGTCACGGGGTCTACAGGATTCACAGGAGTCACGGGTTCTACAGGCTACACGGGTCAAACAGGCATCACAGGCCCCACGGGTCTTTTATCCATTACAGGAACGAATTATGGCGACTATGTGTTCTGGAACGGCTCGGCGTGGGCGCCAGGGAGTCAACAGGTGTCCATCGGGGGGCAAGCAGGACAGACAGGGCAGGGCACGAACGGCGTCGCCATCGGCTACCAGGCAGCCACCAGCAATCAAGGCCTAGGATCGGTCGCGATCGGCTATCAGGCTGGCTTTACAGGCCAGAACGCCTATTCGGTTGCGATCGGGTACCAAGCCGGCTTCACAGGCCACGGAACGGGTTCTATCGCCATCGGCTACCAGGCGGGCTACCAGGACTCCATTGGCCCCAACTCGATTGCAATTGGAACTCAGGCGGGTCAGTACGGTCTCGGCTCCAACTCGATTGCGATTGGATATTTGGCAGGCCCCACGGGCGCAACCTTCAGCAACAACATTATCCTAAATGCCTCAGGGACGGGTCTGAGCCCCAATACAGGCTCGGCGTTCTATGCCGCGCCGATTCGGAATACCGTTGGATCTTCAACAACCGCGATGGACACATCCAATGTTCTGTTCTATAACACCTCAACGAACGAAATCACCTATGGTACCAAGTCTCTGACCAACAATATACAAACGGAACAGTTTATGGTGGCGGGAGGAGCAGGGACAAATACATTATCGCATACCTATGATGGTATTAATTGGATCGCCGATGGAAGCTCTGTGTTTACTACTCAAGTAAATGGGGTAGCTTGGAACGGTTCCCTCTGGGTTGCGGTTGGCTCAGGAACCAATACACTGGCCTATTCATCGGATGGAATTAACTGGACGGGATTAAGCCCTTTTAGTACTCAGGGAAATGCAGTGGCCTGGAACGGGTCTCTTTGGGTTGCAGTTGGATTGGGGTCGGCGGCACAATCAATTATCACTTCACCTGATGGGAAAACATGGACAAATCGCGGAGCTGCAACTGGTGCATTTGGTGGTACTACGCCCCAAGGATTTGGAGTTGCCTCCAATGGTTCTATCTGGATTGCGGTGGGTGGAGCAGCCACTTCGCCAACAAATACAGTTGTCTATTCAACGGATGGAGTTACCTGGACGGGTCTAGGAGCTTCTATTACTTCTGGTAATGGACGGGGAGTTGCATGGAACGGGACGCGTTGGGTTGTAATCGACGCAAACGGACGCAGATCCTATTCAACAACTGGAATTACTGCTTGGACAACGAATGACGCGGGTATTTTTACTACCGGTGGAGGTGGAGTGGCTTGGAACGGTTCGCTCTGGGTTGCGGTGGGTGGTAATTCAAGTTCAAACACAATTGCTACTTCACCCGATGGAATTACCTGGACGGGTTTAGGAAGGCCTGTATTTAGTACAATTGGCAATGGAGTTGCCTGGAATGGCTCTCTCTGGGTTGCAACTGGCACTGGCGGTAATACAATTGCCTATTCATTGGATGGAACAAACTGGGTTGGATCTGGAACCTCGATGTTTACCACAGGATACGCAGTCGCCAGTCGTCGTATTCTTCCCTTTATCGGCGACCAGCTGATTCCTATTACAGTTCGCACCGTGAATCAAGCTCTTGCGATTGGAGGGGGTGCAGGGACTCAAGTTCAAGGGGCGAGTGCAATTGCAATCGGCACTCAAGCCGGTTGGTGGACGCAAGGAGCCAATTCGGTAGCGATCGGCTACCAGGCCGGCTTTACAGGACAGAACGCAAATGCAATAGCCATCGGCTACCAGGCAGGCTTCACAGGCCATGGCACAGGTTCCATCGCCATCGGCTACCAGGCAGGCTATGCAGATGCCCCTGGCCCCAACTCTATCGCGATTGGAACACAGGCCGGCCTGTACGGCCTCGGTTCCAATTCCATTGCGATTGGCAACTTGGCGGGCCCGACGGGCGTAAACTTCAACAATAACATCATTCTGAACGCCTCGGGAACAGGCGTGAGTCCCAATACAGGCTCGGCGTTCTACACTAACCCTATCCGTGACGCAACAAGTGGTGGGACTCAACTAGCCGACATTAGCAACACCCTATTCTATAATCCGAGCACCTATGAAATCACCTATGCGCCTTCGACAGCCAATACGCTCGCCTGGACGGCCTATACACCGACCTTCGATTCAACGCCTGGAGCCACCAATTTTGGTACGGGCGGCTCCATCACAGGAACTTATAAGACAATTGGGAAAACTGTGTTCTTTAACATACGAATGGTGATCGGCACCAGCCCCTCCTTCGGTACAGGTGTATTTCGAATCGGCCTTCCTGTTACAGCCATTAATTCCAATGCGGTGGTGGCGGATGCAACCTATCTTGATAATGGTACAAACTGGTATTTTGGAGTCGCAAACAGTGAATATTCTGGTTCGGCTTCGACTGTAACCGCGCTCTATACAACTGGAACCGTTTTATCAGGAGCGGCTGCAGCGGCTGCTGTGGATGCTACGCGCCCCTTTACATGGGGCGCCACCGATACTATGACCATCAGCGGCACCTATCAGTCCGCTTAAAAAAATTGAAGTCAGAGCATCCCAGAAAGCCGACCGAGCCAAATCCATACTCCCATTAACAAACAACAAAAATGTTCTGGTATCTTCCACCGACCACACTCTACTTGGAGGAGGAGGGCAAGGAGCGCCTGTACGTGGAGCACAGGGGCAGCGGCCATTTCATCATGAACGATGATCCAACGGACATGAACTGGAGCGACCTGCACCATCTGTACAAGCCCCGTGGCGCGTACACCGAGCGCGCCGTCTGCGACGTCCTCTTTGTGGCCGCCGGCGAATTCAAGGACAACTCCATATCCGCTCTCACGGATATGAAGTTGACCTACACGACATGGCAGACTGTTGGGGGCATCGCCCTCCCCTATAAGCGCCTCGACACCTTCCCCCCGGACACCAAGTGCTACATGAAGAGACCCTATCTGCCGCAGCTGGATGTGCTCCATGTACGCGGTGGGCTCTTCCGCTTAATCGAGGGCACTTGCTTGTGGCCAGGAAATCGCCATCAACTCCTGAAGTACTACGACGAGGAGCACGACTCTACATCGCCCTTTACGGATCCTCTCGACATCCTCTACGTCGACGAGGGGTTCTACAAGAACGAGACACTGAAGACCCTCTTCCTCAGGGGGTTGGATCAGACAGATTGGCTGGGCGTCAAAGATCCTGCCCCTGAGGTTCAGGTCGTGGATCTCTTCACCAACGCTCGCCATCTCCCCCAGAAGCTGCCCGTTCTGCGCTTTGGCCAAAAGGGTCTCCTGAGCCATTACATCGGGAAAGGCGATCCTGACCGACCCGTTCTGCACTTTCAGGACGGCTGGGGTGGGAAACTCATCTGCCCCACGACGGACGCCTCTGTTCTGGAGGGGATTGTCCTGGATCGGGTCGATCGGATTCCCTTGCGAACCCTTCTGGAGAGGTCGGTCGACGAGATTAAGAGCACAGTTTGTGTAGCTGTTGCTACACAAACAAGTGCAGCAGTAGCTGCACCAACAGCAACAGCTACACAAACACCAACACCAATACCAAATCACCTGCAACAGCTCCAGGCCAAGGAGGCGACTCTGCTCAGAGAACTGAAAGAGCTCGAGGAGTACTTTGCGCTCAAAGAACGTGTAAAAGCGCTCGAAGCCGACGTAAATGAGAAACGGTGGCAAAAGTTCTTGAGCGGCGGAGGCTCTTGAGCAACCTAAACATTCAATTCATCTAAGACCTAAATGAGTGACTTCAAAGTCATCGTTCTTTTAATGATCAAGAACGAATCGAAGATCATTCGGCGATCTATTTTGTCTGCCCTTAAGATTGCCGATGCCGTCTGTGTATCGGATACGGGCTCCACGGACAACACGGTGGAACTCCTACATGATTTTTATCCAACCCTCAGCATTCCTTGCCGCACATACCAGCACCCATGGACAAACTTTGGCATCAATCGGTCTCTGTCCTTTCAGGACGCCTCGGCTCTCTGCCTCTCTCTCGGCTGGAATCCTGCCACAACCTACGCCTTGGCCATCGACGCGGACATGGAACTCGTGGTCGAGCCCACCTTTAACAAACAGACAGATCTGGGATTAAAGGGGTACTCTCTGACCCAGAAAGCCGGCTCTCTCCATTACATTAACGCACGTCTTCTACGACTCGATCAGCCTTGGACATGCAAGGGCTGCACCCACGAATACTGGGATGGCCCCATGGATCAAACGGTTTCGGATTCCAAGCTCTGGATCAACGACCGCAATGACGGCGGCTGCAAGTCCGACAAGTTCACCCGAGACCTCTCCCTCCTACAAGCGGAGCTTGCAGAACAACCCACCAATGTGAGAACGCACTTTTATCTGGCACAGACCTATAAGTGTCTTGGTAAATACGATGAATCCATTGAAATCTACAAGAAGCGTATTGCACTCGGTGGTTGGTACGAAGAGGTGTGGTACTCCTACTACATGATCGCCTGGATGTATATGGAGCAGAAGAAGTACGAGGAGGCGGAGCTGTGGGTTCTCAAAGGGCACGCCTTCAGCGCTTATCGTGCTGAAAACCTCTATCTTTTGGTGAAGCACTTTCGTATTGTGGGGCAGCAGTGGAAGTCCATGCATTATTACTTGGAAGCCAAAAAGATCCGAAAGCCCCAGGTGGCGCTGTTCCTAGAGTCCGAGGTCTACGATCATTTGCTGGACTATGAGAACACTGTTCTGCAGTACTATGTAAATCCGGCGGACAGGAAGGAAGGTCTCCGTTCTTGCGTGAAGTATCTGCAGCACCCGAAGTCCACGCAGTTCTTGGACAATGTCTTCAGTAACATTGAGTTCTACGCCCAAGCGTTAGTCCAAGAGTCCAGGCCTTTGAACTTCCCTCCACAGGGCGACTTCACTCCCTCTTCGTGTTCCCTTACCGCCCATCAAGGCCAGCTTCTCATGAATGTCCGCTATGTGAATTACCATACGAGCGAGAAGGGAGTCTATACGCCCCGTTCTGAAGACAGGATCGTGAGAACGCAGAATGCCTTTCTCCCTGCCATACCAGGTGCCTATCCACCCATCCTCTCGGTGCCCTATGTGCAAGAGGATCCCTCCCTTCAACAGTACCCTACCAACATCCTGGGCTTGGAGGATGTCCGTTTGACGAGCCACAAGGGCACCCTATTCTACACCGCCACGAGCAAGTCCTCCACACCAGATACGAAGTACCGCATTGTCTTTGGAAAATTCGGAAATCAACTCACCGAGTCGATTGTTCTGGAGAGTCCTACGAACTCGGAGTGCGAGAAGAACTGGCTCACGATCTCCAATCTCGACTTGAGCAGTGACGCCCCCCTCTTTCTTCACAAATGGCATCCGTTCGAAGTCGGCCGACTCGAGGGCTCCCAGTTGAACATCACCACGCGCTTCCAGACAAGCCCCTATTTTTCGAAGCTTCGGGGCTCCGCCAATCCGGTTCTGTTCAAGGAGGAATACTGGTGCCTCGTTCACTTTGTCAAGTACGGGGATCCCCGCAAGTATTACCACCAGTTTGTTCTGTTGGACAAGGCGACCTTGAAACCCCTGAAGTTGTCCATGCCCTTCTATTTCAAGAACCAGGGCATCGAGTACTGTACAGGGGTGCATGTGGACGACTCAGGCGCCCAGTTTATCTATTCTTCGTTTGATGCAAACCCTTGTTTAGCCAAGGTTCCGTTGTCTGCATTTGAGTTCTTAGTACTGTAGGACGGAAAGATTCCGTTCTGTTCTCGAAAGAACAGCTGACGCGGATTCGAACACCACTTCCTATAAGTCTTTTTTTTGCGCCAAACCCTTTGCAGAACACTAATTCGATCTGTCAGATCCTTTGTGGGCATTGGATAGAATCGCAGAATCCGGTACTCATGTAATTCTGGGATACAGAGGACGGATATACCACGTGCAATGCAGGTAAAGTGATGTTCATAGTGACGGACTAGAAAGTAGACAGGAGACCCCATACTGCTTAGTACTAGTGTTAAGAAAGATATTCTTGCGTAGTGTAGGATGGCCAGTGCAGCGGCTGAAACACCAGCACAAAATCCATATCGAAATGCTCAATATATGTTTAATTTATTAATGAATCCATTAGCCCCCGAATTCTCCGATCTTGAACCAGAAGGGGGTGGATTTGTAGTACATCGGCGCCCTGCCTATCGTGTAGTCGACGCAGGCCTTCATGGAAGAATGCCACCCCATGACTGGGCAAAAACACATAAATGGTTCATGCCCGTTATTACCGTGAATCCTCATATTATGATAATTATGGCGGGCGCAGGACAATATATGGGACATGAAGCTACAATATGTGATCTTGCACATAAGATATTGCTGCCGGCAATAGGGCCAGGAGCCACCGATCCTCCCCATATTGTAAATCTATTTGGAGAACTATTGGGTGTAAAGGAACTGTCGATTGCACATCATCTCTATTATGCAGCACCAGGAGAACAAATTGGGAATCGCATATTAATATTGGAACCTGAATCCAGAACCCATGCAAAAGGATCTGTGTTAGAAGATCGAGGATCTCTGTTTGGATTAAAAGAGATAACTGCGTACGGATACAATCTTGAACCTGTGTTAAAACCCTTAGAACACATTATACAGAAGAAGTACCGTGGTACAATTAATGTAGATATTTTACAAAACCTTATCACACGGTATATGAAACCAACCGCAAAAAATCCTATTATACTCTACATTAATGCATGCGATGTATCACGTAGAAAGAATGCAGAACCCGATCCGGCGTATCTGCATCAAATGCGCCAACCCTCTCATTGGAGTTATCCTTCCTCTGTCACATGGCCGAAAATGCCCTCCAAAATAGGGGATTTGCGCATTGCAATCCGGCCGGCTGCGAACCATCGAGGAGTGTTTCCCCAAGATCCTCATACACTTGAGTTACGAGAAGCATCGAATGCACGAAGTCTTTTTGATATAGGAAAAATTGTGGTAGGGAAGGCGCCCCCAGAGATGTTTCAACCGATAAAAGAAGAAGAAGAGGAGGAAAACAATAATGAAGGAGCAGCTGCAGGAGCAGCAGCTCCTGCAGCAGCTGGCGCGGGCAAATATAGAAAAAGGAACAACACTTGTAATAAGAAAGGATGCCCAAAACGGAAAAGCCGAAGGAAGAGCGCCTCAAGGAGGGCATCTCCCTTCTCAAACAGATGAGAGACCTCATACGGGACAATGAGCACCCTGGTCTCGTTGAACTCCAGAAGGTCATCACCACGTGGATCGAAGACGGAAAGGCGTACGACGGCTCCATCGATTTCTACGATCACGATCGAACGGCCGAAGTCTCGCTGCCGAGAACGGCCAACAAGGCGGCCACCTTGGCCTTCAAGAACAAAAAATAAGGGGATCACCGTTTACAGGTGATTCATGAGAAACCCTCTCACATGGCGAGTCCAGAGATAGTAGCCAGTCCCTGTCAGTACCAGGAGAAATGCGACCGGCTTTGATAGAACATAGATCCCAAGAAGGAAGAGGCCTATAAGAACCAGAATCACACGATTGGCAACTGTGCCAAATCGATCATAAAACTCTTCTATACGCTCGTTTAAGAACATTGCACTTGCAAGTGCAATGTTCTTATAGCCTTATCAAATTTAGTAGGCAAACATCAAACCGGCTCGGCCACCGTATACGCGCAGCATATTGTAGGTCGCCGCCCAGCAGTACACGACATAGTTAGGAACTGCATTAGGATTGTAGGAGCCCCGTTGTGGGGAGAACTCTAACAAAAGCTCCCGCTGCTGAATCTTGTCCAGATTGGCCTCCCCTTTCGGAGCTGAAAAGGGCGTATAACCACTCCAGAACCCAAAGGAGTAGTTGTAGTAATAGCGATTCAGCCAAGGGCTCTTCTTCTGTTCCCAGGACGGTAGAATCGATCGGAACAGAGCCGGCGTCTGCGTTCTGAATCGTATGAGAGATCCCTGGTACTGGAGTGCGACGGCTGACAACGGCTCTGAATCCGCAAGAGCAAACCCAGGCTGCAAGAACCCAGGCTGTGTAGCGGAGAGGCCGAGGGCATCTGGCCACCAAATAGCATTTGATGGATCGGTGGCACTCTTTAGTTCTCGAGTGGCCAGAAAGTGGGCGTTGTAGCTCGGGGCGTCGAACCGCTGCACCATCCAGAAGAGATCGCGGCACGGATTTGGAATATCCAAAGGAATACGTGCTCTAGGCAATCCCTTTGTTATAAACGGCTGAATCGTATAGTGCTGGACAATGGGTACTTGGAGGTCGGCAAGTCGGAAGCGATTGGCCTCGGGCTGATCCAGATAGACATATTCGGCCATAATATAGGTATCCCCAGGCAAGAACAGAGGCGGCATGGTAATGCCAGGGATCACGGACACGGGTTGATCACTGATCCCCTCTACCACAGATCCAGAGGGATCAAAGACATAGAAGGGGCTGCTGATCATCGGCCGCAGAAAGGCGCCGTCCGTTCCGAGAACACCCTGATTGATAACAGGTGCCCTACTATCCGTGTAATACAGGCCATTAATACCCTTAAAGGTCACACTGATTCGCACATCATCCTGCAGAATGGCATCGATCGGAAAGGCACAGCCCGAGTCCCCTCTCGAAAACCAGAACGGCAGCGGCGTCGTAGCGGTTGTAACGGTTCCTGTGTTCCCAAAACTCGTCTGACTAAACCCGTTGTCCAGCCGTTTCAGAAGTCGATTGGCCACCGTCGTCTTTTCTAAGGGTATCGTGTACTCGTCGAGCATTTCGAGAAGCCTATAATCCATGGTTTCCACGATATTGTTCCCGATGGCAAACTGGGTCTGTTGCACCAGTGCATGCCCGAGGGAGTTCGTCCAACCGAAGCGGGGCCCCGCGAACGGCTTGCCCATGGTTCGAGCCGCTGCTTGAGCCGCCGCCTGTGCCGAATAGATGTCAGGCATCGTCGTGACCAAGAACAGCCGTGTGATCAGTTGCCCTTTTCTCAAAAGACGAAAAAAGGCTGTGCCACCAAAGGCCGGCGTATTATCAAAATCGAGTCGAACCATTTGCGTAGTAAATCGGCTCGTGGTCTTCCACAAGCGAATGAACGGATAGAAGGTGGGCTTGGTATAGATGCGCTGGTCTTGAATTCCCGTGGTCAAGGGCTTGAGAAGGCTGCTGACCATTACCTGCTGGTACCGCCTAGTATTAATTTAAGCTCCCAAGCGATGGCTGCTAAGTTCCGTCCAGTCCCACGGGGCATGACGCAACTCCACGATCGTCTCCAAACGTATGCTGGAATTCATGCTGAGCATCGGCCAGTACAGGACAGACTGCATCTGCCGAATATCGGTTGCCGTAAACACGAGATTCTTACTCAGCCCCCCGAACAGCCAGGGTAGATCGGGATTCTCAAGAACATCCTGTAACTGCACAGAGGGATTGTAACTGAGCTTGCCTGGATCCACCACAAACGCACGCCTCCGAAAGTCTGCAACACCCCTCGACATCGGCATGGAATAGTTGATGAGATCCCAGTCCCAGGGACGCTCGGGATGCGCCAACACATAGTCGAGGGTCAGATTCGGATTCTGGCTCACTCGTGTCCAGTCCCACGGAAACAGCGGAAACGCCTCGATCAGATCCAAGGTCACGGAGGGATTGAAGCTCAGGGAGGAATAGTCCCATGGCAACCCAGCCATCAACACCTCTCTCGTGATTTCGCAACTACTGCTCACGTACGGCCAGTGCCATGACAGCTCGGGATGCGCCAGAAGATCCTCCATCGTCCATGCACCCCTATTCGTCGTTAAATCGTACCCGTTCCACGGATAGGTGGGGTGATTCAGCACATGATGGAATCGGAGATTCACGCTCTTCGAGGCATTGGGCAACCCCTCATGGAGCAGCGTCTCCACGCGGATGTTGCGATTGTAGGCCAACACCGACAGGTTCCATGGCAGATCCCTGTGTTCTGACACATGGTTCCAGTTGATCGCAGGATTCTCGGAAAGCGCAGTCCAATCCCAATCCCAGTCCAGGTGCTCCAACACAAACTCGAATCGTAAACCAGGGTTCACGCTGAAGGAACGCCAGTTCCACGGCAAATCCGGGAAATCCAGCACATCCTCTTGGTCAATGTTGGGATTTGCACTCAGGCGATTCCAGTCCCACGGCTTCTCCAGCGTCTCCAGCACAAGATAGATGAGTTTTGCGGACATTTTTGATCGTCTTTTTGTGGCCGCCGCCGTCAAATTTAGTCCGAGAAAAAATTGAAGTCGGGCAGCCGCAGAATAGGGGCTGGGCGACAGTGCATTCTCCCACATCCATATTCAAATCCTCAACATGTCTTGCTGCAAATCCAAGATTGTCGAGGCGTTCACCCTTCTCTGGAATTACGAGAAGGCGAACAAGGGGGGTTTCAAGATCAAGGCGTACAAGGACGCCCTCGAGAAGCTCCTCCTTGTGCCGAAGGTCACCGTACTCGCGGACTTGGAGCCCTTGAAGGGCAAGACCAAGGACGGCGGCGGCATTTATCAGAAGGCCAAGGAGATCCTCGAGACCGGCAGTTGCGAATCTCTCGAGAAGATCGAGGGCGAAAAGGCCATGTGGGCGGCCTACGAGGTCTTCATGGGCGTCCACGGCATTGGCCCCAGCTTCGCCTATGAGCTGGCCGAGGACGGCTACCGATCCATCGAGGACTTGCGCACCGCCGTGGCCGCCAAGACCCTCACGCTCAACAAAACCCAGACGATCGGCTTGGCGCACTACGAGAGCATCCAGGAGCGCATCCCTCGATCCGAGATGGTACTGCATGAGGCGCGCCTCAAGGAGGTCATCACCGTCCCATCCGACATCGTGGGCTCGTTCCGACGCCAAGCCCCTACCTCGTGCGACATCGACCTCCTCCTCTGCTCCGCCGACCCCAAGCAGCTCGACAAGGTCGTAGAGGACTTAAAGAAAAGCCATTACATTATCGCCCAGTTGGCGCACGGAGCCCATAAGTTCATGGGGATTTGCAAGCTCGGCAAGCTCCCTCCCAGACGCCTGGACATTCTGCTGACGCCGCCCGAGGAGTATGGCTACGCCCTCCTGTACTTCACGGGGTCGCAGCAGTTCAACATCCGCGTACGGCAGCATGCGTTGTCGAAGGGCTACACGCTCAATGAGCATGGGCTTTCGATCGTTACACGCGATCGAAAGCCCCTGCAAGCTAGCTCCAGCCCAAAGGCTGGAGCTAGCGAGCACACCCTTTCCGTGGATCCGAAGTGGAAGGGCGCGCCGCCGCCCCCTATTCCTCCCCTCCATACCGAAGAGGCCATTCTGGCGTTCTTGGGCATCAAGTTCATAGATCCCATCGAACGATCCCTTGACAAGCCCCTCCAATTGCTAGCCTAAAACCAAAAAGAGATTCTCTGTAGAATGAACAACGACGAAAAGAGAGAGGCCGCGCTCAAGCTCTGCATCGCACCTGTCCGTTACACCAGCGACCCCGATGTCATCAATTCGATCGAAGAAACCGCAAAAGTACAGGCCGAATGGGATGTCTATTTTGCTGCAATAAAAGCCATTTATGAGACCTATCCTCAATCGACAGATAAAATAGCCGTCAGTCCCATGGACTAACGCTCTTTTGTTTTGATTCGCACGTGTTTTGTCGAGGGGCGGCCTTCTTTGGCCTTTGCCTTGTCCTTTTTCTTATTCCGCTTCACCTTTGGATCTGCAGGATCCATTTGTGATGTTAAGTATGGATGGAATGCGCCTATCCCATCCTCCAACTCCGACTTCAATTTTTTCTACGACCAGTACGCAGGGTCGTCCCAGCCCTCGGGCAAAGGCGCTTCTTCAATGACCGTCGTGGTGGTCGTGGTTGTGACCGTTGCCGCCGCTGCAGCCGTAATCGCTGCCTTCTCAGACACATGCCTTTCCGTCAGTACAAAGGTCTGGAACGCCGGCGAATCCTCAGCGACCAGCGGTCGCAGCAGTTCCGGATCGTTTCTGCCCATCGGATGATAGGTCGGCACCAACAGAGGCTCGATCTTCACACCGCTGAAGAAGTGCCGCGCCTTCTTGTCAAAGCCTCGGCGGCCGGCACGGTACAAGCCCTGGGTGCCGAGGGTCGGATCGATCTCTTCAGGAGGGGTTCCCTTGAAGGAGCCGTGGAGCATCGTGGCCTTAAAGGGACAGTTAATGCCCGTGGCCATGCGGTAATTCGACACGACCGTAAGCGGATACTGGTTCATGAGCATCATGCAGACGTGCTGAAAGGCGGGCGGAAAGGCATCGCTGTAGAAGAGCAGGCCGATCTCGAGGCCGCGGAGAAACCAGTTGTCCCAGGGAATCTCGTAACTATACACCATCCCAGGGAGGCCGTCGGGAATCTCGGATGTCCACGACTGATTCATGCGCCGCGTCTCGTTCAGGCCGAGCCGCGACCATTTCCGTGTCTCGTAGACGTGGTTGAAGACATCAAAGGCAGCACCGAACTCCTTGGCCAGATCGACCCAGTCGAACCGCTGGTGCTCGAGTTCCTCCCCCAACTGCTGCCGCACATCACGGAGAAGGTCGGCGCTCAAGGAGTTGGAGATGCGGCTCTTCGGATGGAAGACGTACTCCGTGGTGCGCTCTCGCAGTATATCGGGCTTCAGCATCATGAGCTGCTCGCGGACATGGTCGGCACGGAGGCGGCGGATCTCGGCCTCTGTCAAAGAAGCCCCATAGTCCTTGCAGAACGTCGCCAGAACGGCAAGATCGATGGGCGCGGACTCATAGGCGGCATAGAACGCTTTCAGGCGAGGATAGTAGTCCTTGTAGAACAACGCATCCCGTTTCAGTTCCAGGAGATCCCGCTCCTTCTCCTCCGTGCCGTCCTCGGCTGCAAACTCTTCGGCGGCGATGCGATAGGCCTTCACCAGCGGCTGGTCATCCTTGAAGTCGGCGTAGACAATCGCATTGTAGCGCACAACAAGGTCACTCAACAAGAGCGAGAACTCCAGATGGCGCTTGCGATCCATGACGAAGACGAGGAGGGGCTTTTCTGTATCCTCCATGGCACACAGGACTCGGTACAACTGATAGGGTGTGAGGGACTCGCTGTCGATCTCGGCGCCTTTCAACAGTGTCCCTAAACCATCTGCAGACGCCACATGCTGGAAGATCTCGGCCTCCAACCTCGCCACATCGTCCTGGCTCGGCGGAGCCTTGAACACGGGCTTGGGGAAGGTGGGCACGGCCTCCAACAGGCGTTCGACATCGGCGGGCGGCAACCCAGGGGGGCGAAACAGGGGGGACTGCACCGTCTCCAAACGTAGATGATTCAGCACCTGAATCGGTACTACGCGTACCTCCTGCGTCGCGGGATCGACGCGGAAGGTGAGACGCTCGGGCTCGAAGAACCGGCGCTCCTCCTGCAAGGCGAACAGGGGCTGCGGCAACAGCGTGCGCAGCCAGGCGCAGAACGGCTCGAAGTTGCGCCCCACCGTGGCCGACAGAGCAATGATGAGGCACTTGTGAAAGGCCGCGAACTTGAGGAAGTACTCGTAGGCCGCGCGCATTCGGACATCCCCGCTGCCGATGCAGTGGATCTCATCCAGGACAATCCGCTCGGGCACGGGCAACTTCGCCTTGTGCAGATGGAGCCAGAGCTGATGGGGCGTGGCAACGATCAAATTGTCGGGCTTGGACGGAAAGCGGACATAGGACGGCACGGTCTCGTCATCGAGCGCCAATCGAATGTTCCGCGGCGCCACGCCCCTCTTCTCCATCTCGTAGACGCTCGAGACAAGGATGCCCGTCAGCTGCTTGGCCGTCTCAGGCGTCGGCACCAGGAACCAGACATTCGTCGCACCCTGAATGGCCTCCGTGGACAGCATGGTCTTGCCCCAGCCGGGCGGCACGGCCAGGAAGACATTGGCTTGGCGCTGACGAATGACCTGCAGCACCCGCCGCTGCGACGGATCGAGCACCCACCCTGTCCGTTGAAAGGGGTCATGGGGAGCCAGAACCGCTCCCATGTGCATCAGGGAGTGTTTCCGAACATCAAGGGTGTCGGCATAGGCCTGCACGGCAGGATCTACCGTGGTCACCAGCTCTCCCTCCACAAGGCGCCCGTAGAGCTGCAGGAATAGGGTTATAAGGCGATTGGAGGAGGGTCGTTGCAGCACAAGGAGGCCGAGAATCCGATTCAAGTACCGGTTGCGCTCCAAGGGATCGGAGAGGCCTTTGAGGGCGTCCCAGAACGTGCCGAGGACTTTGTCGGTCTCAAAGTGCGGATCCGCAAGGAGCGTATCCAAGCCCAATCGGAACCCACCCTCGGCTTTCAGTCGTTCGGTCTGGATTGTGCGCTGACTTGCATCGAGGTCGACCTCGTCAAACAGACTCTCCAACACAGTTTCACCGATGTGCAGGATCTGCTTGGCAATGCCCTTGTGCTTCCCAGGAATGCGGATATCGCGCAGAATGAGCCGCTTGAGCCGGTTGTTCCTCGATTCTCGGCCGATCGACTCCAGGGCGCCCTGGACAGACTCGGGGGCGTCCCGTTCGAGCACACAGCGCCACAAGTCCAAGAACGACGGCGTAAGCCGGGTCGGCGTGGCCGACCAGATCGCCTCGATCTGCCGCCACAACGTCTCTTTCGCTGTGCGAAACTGCCCTGGATTCATTACTCGTGTGATCGCGTGCACGTCCTGCTCTGCCCTCTTCAACAGGTAGATCTGGTCTGTAAGCGGCTCCTCAATGCTGATCTGGGTCAGCAATCGTTGGAACCCCGCTAGGCGCATCATTCGTTCGGTGGCTGCAGACGACATTCTATAAATATGGATGAAAGGCTTAAGCAGTGCAAGAGCAAGGGCGATCCACTCTTGGAGTCCTCGATCTTCAATTTTTCCGGCAATAAAAAATCGACAAGGGTCTATCGAAACTGATGAATTTCGACGGTGAAGGGCTGGATTCGGTGCCGCAAGCCGGCATGGAGGCCGGGCTCCAGGTCGATTCCAGGTTCGGGTTTAGGACTGCTGTGATTGGCCTTGTTCTTGTTGCCCTTGAAGCCCAGAATCGCCATCACTTGCTGCAGCAGAAGGATCAGGAAGGCGAACATTTTGGATAGGAGGTGTGTGATGAATCTCACAGCCCTCTTCGTGCGTTCAGAACTTCAATTTTTTCTGCACAAAAAAGTGTTATGGTTTGTTAGTCTGCTTTCCGATTGAGCTCAAAGATCAGATCGACCCGCCCAGGGCGGAGGAAGGAGGGACAGAGGCCTCGAATGAAGTCGGGATCGCGATTGGAAGTCAGAAGAACAATGGTATGTGGGAAGAGTCCCCGATGAATCTCGTCGAAGAAGTGGTTCCAGCCGTGTTTATCGAGAATTTCAGTGGGGAAGTTCTTGTGGGGTTGCAACGGAAACCGGGTCAAGACGCTGTCGACCTCGTCGAAGGACACGATGAGGGGACACTCTTCGCTGGGCTCCACCTCATTGTGAAGAGATCCCAAGGAGTCGCCGGGTTGCCATGGCTTCAGTGTGTTGCAATAGGAGCCCTTCAGTTGCCTAGCCAGCATAATGCCGAGAATGCTCTTGCCGCCCCCAGGGTCACCATGAATATAGCAGACCGTGTGCCCCACCCTCTTCTGGTGCGCTTGAATGGTGTCGAGGATGGCGACCTGTTCTATACGAGGGATCCACGCTTCCACAGGGACGGTACGCTTCTTGAACCAGGGGTGCCAGAACGCCCCGAACCGCTGATAGAGGGTGATGGTGGTCTTCGTAGCGGTGGTGGCGGTCAGAGTGTCCTCTGTTAGCTTTTTAAACGCTAACGCCGTGCACAGAAGCCAGCAGTCGTAGTTGATGGCTTGGTCGGTTTTCGTGATACTGATATTCGCGATGTAGCCCCAGCCGATGGAATAGCCATAGCTCTTGCCGTCATCGGCGATATGGCTGGAACGCCCAATGCGTTTCTGTATACGCGCACAGACGTCGCGATCCTTGAGAACGTGGAGCGAGAGTCCGATGTACTGTACGAGAAGGAAGACGGCGACCCAGGGAATGCTGTTGAGCAGGAGCGTTCCCGCGGCCATCGCCAACCCCGCACTAAACCCATAAGGAGCTGCAGTAGTGACATCAGACATGATGGGAATATGGATAGGCTCGGCGTTCCTACACACACCTATTCGTATTTCAATTTTTTCTACAAAAAAATAGAGTCCTTTTTTTCTGTTTAGGCTAGTTCGGGTGCCTCGAGGATCTTTCTCTTCTCGACAAGGGTGGCTTCAAGGGCGCGTAGTTCCTGGACGCGCGCTTCGATCGCGAGAAGAGAGGCCAGCTCGGCCTTTGCCGCAGCCATCTGGGCTTCTAGATCGGCAGGGTAAGCGCGCAAACGCTCTATATGCGCCTTCATCTGGTCGAGCATTCGCGTCTCCTCTTGGAGCTTGGCTTCCTTGGCGGCGAGGCGCGCAAGCGGATCAGGCACAGGAGCAACCACAGGCACACGAGCAGGAACATCTGCATCTGCGGCAACTGCATCAACCGTGCCCACCGTTTTCAGATCGGCGACAGAGAGCGTCTTGAAGAGGGTGTAGAGACTGGCGTCCCTGTACTTGCCCTCGGCCACGAAGATCCGTTGGAGCCCCGAGTGCGGTACCCAAGGGAGCCCATGGCGCTTGCAGAAGCTGCCGATCATGTTCCAGAGATTGCACCAGTACCGCTTGCGCCCGATTAACTCGAGGTGCCCGTACGGATTCTCCCAGACACGATCGGAACGATCGATGAAGATATAGTTGCCACAGACATACTCGTTCTTCGTGAGGTGCACGATGAAGCGCCGGTCGCCCACATAGAGCGCCAGATTGTCGGGCAGATACTTGTAGAACTTCCACCCTGTGCCGTGTATCAGTGCATCGTAAGAACTCGACATTGTAGTATGGAAGTATGGATTGAAAGGGGAGGAGGGCGCCCGCCTCCTCTGCGCTGAGCCCAGCTCTTCAATTTTTTCTGATCAGAAAAAATAGCGAGTCTGAAAGTCCCTTACTCCTCCAGCTTGGCCGCAAGTTGCCGAATCGAGCCCTCAATGAATCGGTTGCGTTCCTTCAATGTAACGGCCTCCGTGAGAAGATCAAAGTGCGCCTGTAGCTCAGCGTTCTTGGCCTTGAGCCGGTTAAGGATCGCCTGGGTGCTTGCAACGCTGAGAATGGTGTTGGGATTGGCGGTTGCTGCATTGGTCACCACGAGAAGGGGTTGCGGCGGATAGGGAAGGCGCTGAATCTGATCGGGGGAAAAGGTGCGCAGAATCGTGGCCAAGGACTCCTTGTGGGGCGGAATCGTGACGTACTCGAGCATCTCATCGAAGGGCCCCATCGGCAACATCGGTGCCCATAGAGTACGATAGGTGCCAAGAAACTGACAGAAGGGGATGGGCTCGGCCTGCATCTTCGTGATTGCCCACAGGGTGTTGTCATCCTTGCGCAGAAGCGTGGCCTGCCACGGCGTGTTTGTTTTGCCCATCTGGAGCGTGCAAGGGAGCAGAGAGGGGAGATACTTGATGTTGTCGAACGGCATGCTGTCTGATGTAGGAGTATGGATGGTCTCTTGCCATCCATTCACATCTCCCTCGCCTCAAATTTTTGGCGCTAAAAAATTGAGGGGATCCGAGGACTTAAAGAGAGGCGGGTCGCCAGAGGACTTCCAGAACCCCTTTTATCCATAGTTCAAAATGATTCCTCTGCGCGTGCGTGACCTGCTGAGCCACATGGATGCGACGGAGCGACGCGCCCTCAAAGCGCTGCTCCCGAAGTGTCCCGTGATCGAAGTCGACACCTATCCGTACCCCAATGCGTTGATGAGCCTGCTACCGAAAGACGAGCGTTACTCGCTCCTGGGCTGCATCGCCGAAGAGGTGCTGCGTTCTGAGCCGACTATCGAGTCGTTCTTAGGCGCTATTCAAAAGTGGTTCCCTCCCTTCGACAAGGCCATGGAAGACAAGCTCCTCAAGTCCAAGACGAGCGCCGCGTTCTTGGATCATCTGACGGCCACCCGTGAGAAACTGGATAAGGTCGTCAAGGGCACCCTCGTCTTCGACACGGAAGTGGCCTTCGGAATGGTACAGGGGCATCCCGATGCCCAGACACCGACCCAGGTCTTCGAGGTCAAACTCACGGGGCAGCTCGAGAAGAACTGGCTCGACTTCCTCTTCCAGGTCTTCGCCTATGGAGCTCTGAGCCCTGCGACCCAAGACCTGTACCTCGTGCTGCCCCTGCAGAGAACGGTGTGGCACCAGGACATCCGAGGCTGGACGAATCGCGTCGCCTATCGCGACTTCCTCCACACCCTTTCCGTCAAACGGCAGGACGCCAGTGTTCTGAAGAGCCCCATTCCTGGGCTTATGCTCCAAGCCACCTATGGGATCGGCACCCACATCGGCAAGGGGAAACTGGTAGACACCCTCAGAGGACTTAAAGACGTTACCTATCCCATCCAGCTCTTTCTGGGCTCCACGTTAAGCAGCAAGATCTCGATCAAAGACGAGGATGTTGCGGCGGGCTGCGAAGCGCTCAAGGCATTCAAGCATTCCGCGTATGTCCACAGCCCCTACATCATCAACCTGGCCATGGCACCGGGTTCCAAGGATGATTACGGGGTGACTCTGTTGGTCAAGAACTTGGACTACGCTCAGCGGATGGGCTTCCGAGGTGTAGTCGTGCACGTGGGCAAGTCGTGCGACCGCACAGAAGAGGAATCGTTGGAGAATATGCGGCTCAACCTGATCACAGCCGCGGAATCGGCGACAGCCTTGTGCCCGATCCTTCTCGAAACACCGGCCGGCCAGGGCACGGAGCTGCTTACGGAGTACGACGACTTTGTGAAGTTTGTGGCGGACTTTAAAGATCCGAGGATCCGTTTGTGCGTCGACACCTGCCACGTCTTCGCCTCAGGCTACTGCCCCTACGAGTACGTCAAGGGAGTCGTCGATGACCACCTTGATCTGTTGAAGCTGGTGCACTTCAACGACAGCCATGGCGCCTGTACGTCGTGCGTGGATCGGCATGCGTTCATTGGGACGGGCTTGATCGGGATAGAGACCTTAGAGAAGGTAGCAAAGCTGTGTACGGGAAAGGTGGATATGGTCATTGAATAAATTGTAGGGATAAAGTAGAAAATGAGTTTTGTTGGTAGGAGGGAAGTTCGTGTAAGGCGGTCACAATTTGCAAACCCGAACGACCTGCGCAATTTATTTTTCAATGCGGATGGCTTTGTAACAGGTAATCTTATGAGTCGTCCCTCAAACGAGCTTATGAATATTGCGCCCTCGCCGGCGGGCGAAGTATATGATCTTAAGCTGCTGCTTGAAGTAAAAGATGATGACGAAGGTACACTACGTACTTATAAAATTAAGCCTTTTATACGTATAGTTCCGAATACAACCGGTCTTCCTCCAATAATTGAAACACAGGCGGGCGGGCGGCGCCTGCGCCGCTCTACTAAGCGCACCAAGCGCAACAGACACAACCGTCGCCGTTCTCGTAAGAACTAAAAAATCTATTTTTTTCATACCACACACCTCTGCTCAAAGAACTTCACCAACAGATCCCTCTTGGCCTCCGCCACCTGATGCGTCATCTCATCAATGTTGAGCCCCGTCTCCTCTTTTAGTAGCAAGTGCGTCACAATGACCTTCTTGCTCTGCCCCATGCGCACGGATCTAGCAATCGCCTGATCCATCAAGGCACTCGTCCACCAGGGGCTCATGAAGACCACACGGCTGAACTCCTGCAGGTTCAGGCCGCAGCCCCCGCACTGGATCTGAATCAACAGGACACGGCAGCTGGGAGCTTTTGCCCTCGTAAGAACCTCCCTGCGAGCCTTCTCTGTCAGGGCACCATGGTACGTCTCCACGCCCTCTCCTAAGAACAGTTGCAGAAGCTCCATCTCCTCCTGGAAGGAACAGAACACCAGGAACTTCTCGTCCTCCTCCGCCTCAATCAACTCTTTTAAAGCATCCATCTTCGAACTGGACTCGTCCCATTCGGGCACAAGGAGCTGGGGGCTCACACTGCTCTGCCGCAAACGAAGGAGGAGCGTGAGAATCGACATGTCATCGCCCTTCTCATAGGCGAACTTGATCTTCGTCTTCAGATCCTGCAGATGGCGATAGAACCCCTCTTCCTCTTCGTTCTTAAAGGACACGACCTGCTTCTCGATGACAGGCACAGGGGGGCAGGTCGCCAGCACTAGTCGCATCTCGTCCATGGAGCGATGGATGACCATTTCGTTCATCAAGGGCTCGTAGTAGACGGAGAGCCACGTCATGGACTCCATGGTGGGAACCCCCAGGAAGGCGAAGAGTGTGACCGCATCCTTTTGCGTATTCACAATGGGGGTGCCCGTGACTGCCCACTTGATCTCGGCCTCCTTGGCGATCTCCAGAATCTTTTTTGTCTTTTTTGTTTTGTAGTTACGGATGCAATGGGCTTCGTCGAGCACAATGCGATCCCAGGGCATCATGAGCATCGACTCTCTATAGAGCACTGCATCGTAGTTGGCCACGTAGACCTCCTCGGGCAAGGAAGCCTCATCATTATACGCCATCCAGTCACTCACGCTCGTGCCCTTGACGAAGACCTGAAAGCCGGACTTTGCTGCATTCTCTGCCCAGTTATCGAGGAGGGCAAGAGGGCAGAGGATGAGGGTCTTGGGCTTCAAGTTGTTCCGCATGGTGGCGAGGATCTGAATAGTCTTGCCGAGTCCCATGTCGTCGCACTGGAACCCGCCCTTGGCGACACCAGCCTCTTCTATACCGAGTGCAGGATACTCGGTACCCTTGCGTTCCAGCTGGAGCATCTTGCGAATGCCGTCAAGCTGGTGCTTGTAATAGGTAAGACCAGACCACAACAACTTAATACGACTCAGAGAGCCGGTCATTGTGGTGAATGTATGGATAAGGGGACAACGATTCTTTTGATAAAAAAAACTTCAATTTTTCGTTCGTATAGACGAGTCGTTGCGATTCAATAACAAAAAGACGCAGCTCTTTCTGTTTTATTCATTTGTTTGTTGTCTGTTATCTGTTGTTCTACTCGTCATCTGCACTCAGCTTGCCCTTCTTGATTTCATTTGTTGCCGCGTTGAAGAACCCAACGTACTCGCCGACCCCGTCGGCACCCATCTGCCAGACCTGGTCAGCCTCGTTCTTCATGTAGACCTTCCCCTTGTTCTTCCACTGAACCGCCGATGCAGCCGCTTCGGCATCGGGCTCGGGCGTTGCCTTGGCCTTGGCCTTTGCCTTTGCCTTTGCCTTGCCCTTGGGCTCAGCCTTTGCCTTGGGCTCAGCCTCGGGCTCGGGCTTAGCCTCTGGCTCAACTGCAGCCTTTGCAGCCTTCGGGTGCTCGACATCCCAGAGGCGCTCGTGCTCCTTCCAGTCATCCACAAAGAGCTCGTCGCGGCACTTCTTTGCGAAGCCCATCAGGTCGGCCTTCAGGAGCACACCCTTCTTATTCACAGGCCCCGTGGCCATGTGCTCAGCATAGGCCGCGGCGTACTTCGTAGTCACAAGGGATGTCCAGGCTGTCCAGGCGGACTTTGGTGCAGAGGGCTCGGCACCCTCCTCCTTCTTGGCACGCGGCTTCCTGGTCTTCAGGAGGGAGGCGAACTCCTTCCGTGCCTCCTTAAAGACGAGGAGGGCAGCGTCAAAGCGGGCGAACACATCTGCAGTCGAATCGGTAGAGACGGACATTTTGAAGGTGTTAGTATGGATAGTAATGGGAAGTTACTGGCTCTGGCGGGCAGCCTCTTTCAGAGCTCCCCTCTCTTCAATTTTTTCGTGCATAAAAAAAGGGATCGATGGATTCCTCATAAAAACCATAAAAAAAGGATCCCACCGTTCCATAAACCCCCACCTGGGTTTTGGGTGCAAGCACCCTAGGGTGCAAAGCACCCTGCGCATACGCGCCAATTCCCTATAGAACCCCAGGGGGGGGGACGAAGGTAAGGCTCCCATAGACTATATGGGTTTCTCACCAGGGAATGTCCCAGAAGAACTATGATTCTTGAGGGACAGCCTCTTTTCAGCCAGTCCTTCCTTCAAATTTATTTGCAGTTTGAGGCCTTTTAGGGCATAAAAGCCCCTTTGGAGGGGGTACCTAAAGGTACCTTCAATTTTTCTTGCCGTTTGAGGGAAAAGCTCCTATAGGCTCCAACCCCCCCTCCCAGACCCCCCTTCAAACTACAAATAAAATTGAATCCAGAGGCTCCAAATACCCCCTAAAAGGGGGTATTTGGCGGGGCCCCAGGCCTCAAGTTCGAGAAAAATTTGAAGTTGCACCGGCCTCCAAATGTCAGCGGCGCGCCCCACCAACGCGCCACCACTACGTTTCCCGTAGTGACTCGTCTTTATCCATATTTGCCAGGCCGTTCACGCGGTATCTAGCCTACACGATTTCAAAGATGACACGAAGCAAAACCTCGAACAGGTATGGTGCGCGCGCCGCGAAGGCGGAGGGGGCTGCGGGCTTCTCGAACCTTTCTCTCCCCACGATGGTGGCGGAGTTTAGGGGTCGGGCAATCGCAGCCTTCAACGCTCTCCCCGACAGAGAGCAAGAGAAGGAGATCGGCCGAGCCACCTCCTTCGCAGGCAAAGCCTTGAAGGCTGAGCTATCCTTCACCAGCATGGAGGAAGCGCTTGCAACCAAACGCTGTACCGACGCCGCGTGCGCTACCGATGCAACCGGTAGCGTATGGGTCGTCGAGACGGGGGACAGCCACGTTGACGACAACGAGGCCGTTCTGGTCGCTGAGAGCAGTCTCGGCCGTGGTGAAGCGCTTGCCTACAACCTCCTCCGCCGCTGGGCGGGGGCGGAGGAGGGTATTGCGTTCTACCGTGGCCTGAAGGCTCGAGGCACCCGCCTAAAGGATCGGGAAGCGGAGATGTTCAAGGAGGCCTACAGGCACAGCTTGGCATACGACGCGAAGCTCTGGGCTGCCGCAAAGGGCCCCGACCGATCCATCACCGCCGCGCAGGCAATCGCCCAAGGTGCGTACATTCCAGGCCTCCTCGGCAAGCACCTCGGGGCACAGGCGTCTGCGAAAGCGGCTGCCGAGGCCGAGGTCAAGGCCGCTGCAGATGCCCTGGCTGCTTCCCTGGCCGCTTCGGCCGCTGCATGTGAGCGCAAAGCTCGCATGAAGTGGCGCTGGCAACAGATGTTCCAGTCCCTTATTCGCCTCGCGGCTCGCATGTGCGTCTCGATCTCTCTCGAGCACGCCATCGATATGCGATCCGCGACGAGGGACGACTACATCTTCGCCAAGGAGCGCTTCCAGCGCCGGTACATCCGCCATGCACGTATCCCTCAGCCGGGTGCCTTCGCCGACCTCGATGAGGCACACCAGGACTATCAGTTCTGGCGTAATGAGGTGGAGGTGCTGGAGCTGGAGTACATCGGCATGGGCTCCTTCGCCGCTACGTGGTGCCGCCGTGCTGCAAAGCGCGTGGCCTCTGCGAAGCCGAAGCCTGCACCTCGTCGCCAGCGGATCACCGCGGCCGCGCGCGAGGCCTTCCACGTCAGTGCCGTCCGTGCGCTCCCTGCCTACCTCAAGCCCGTCGATGCCTCTGCCTACACCAAACCGGTGGAGGAGATCGCCTCGGTGCGCTTTGGGAACCTGCCTCTCGCCGTCGGTGCGAAGCAGTGTGGGCAGCTACGCAAGGCCATCCGCGACTTCGTCGAGGAGCATCGCGGCGTCCTCGCCGAGTCGAAGGCAGGGGACGGTGCCATCTTCACTCCTCTCCGCAAGGGCGCGACCATCGGCTACGCCTTCGTCAAGTTCAGGGACGGTGCCTCGGCCACGGCCTTCCTTGCGCGCATGGAGCCCACACGGCTGTCGGCCATGGCGACCCTCGAGCCTGTGCTCGTCGACCCGGTCACGGGCACTCCCTCAGCGCTCTTCATCGAGCGTGCGGCCTCCGAGCACAAGACGAAGGCACAGATGGAGGCAGAGAAGGCCGCCAAGGCGAAGGGCGCAGCCCCTCCCCCTACGGCCGTCACTGCAGCCCGCGAGCGCATCATCGCCCTCATGAAGGCCGACGCGAAGGTCACCGCCACCGCTCCTCTCGTCCCGACTGTCCTCGGTGCAGCCTCCAAGGCGGCCAAGCAGGCAGCCGTCGATGAGGCGGAGGCAGTCATGAAGGCGAAGATCGATGCGATGTTCCCTGCCTCTCTCCCTTGCGTCACCGTTACCGCCAAGGCATTCGAGGTCAGCTTCGCCACCGTCGCCTCCAAGCCTGCCGCCAAGGCCGTCGAGGTCGTCTATGATCCCTTCCATACCGTCATCGCTGGCGAGACCTGGGGGATCTTCCACGATCGTAGCACAGAGATCGGGCAGGCACAGGCTGCACTCTCGGCTGCCCTCGAGGCCGAGGAGGCGAAGAAGGTGACCCTCGCTACCAAGCGTCGACGTGCCGCACGCGCCAAGCGCAACGCTGCACTGGCACCCGACGATGCATGGGGTCCCGAGGCCGACACGGACGACGAGGGCAAGGCACCTGCGAAGGCACCTGCACCTGCACCTGCACCTGCACCTGCACCTGCACCTGCACCTGCACTCAGTGTCCCTGGCTTCACCGTCCATGCGGTCATGGACATGCGCAATCGCCCCGCTATCTCCTACGAGGCCGCCTGCGCCGAGGCCGACGATGTGCTGGCCGCCCTCGCCTGCATGTAACAAGCAAAACAGAAAGAGCACCTAAAGAGCAAAAGAAAAAGAGCACCTAAAGAACAAAACAAAAAGAGCACCTAAAGAACCAAAGAACCCAAATAAAAAGAGCAAAAACAAAAAAACACAAAAAAAGAGCAAACACTCTTTTTTTATGAGGTTTTTTTCTGTACAGGGGGTACCTCTCATAAAATTGACCCTATTTAGCGCCGAGAAAAGGGTAGGCTCCGCAAAGCCTACCCCTTCTATCCATAGTTCAAATGTCCGTCGAATACCTGATGAGCATTTGCAAAGCAAGCCCCAAGGAGCTAGCGTACCAAATCGGGTTCGCCGTGCACCAGGGGCTTGCAGAAGATGAGGTCTGGGCTGCGCTAGAGCCCCTTCTCGACCATCGAATCATGGCCGAGGTCATCAGCCGTCTGGGCTCCATGAGGCGCCGAGACGCCGAAGAGGAGGCCGAGCTGCAACTTGTCACCACAGGCCATCCCCTGGCCATCCTCTCCCCCCGCCTGCATATCCTGATGCTGAGGGCGCTTCTGCGCAAACACCTGTTTGATGAGAACAGGATGCCGATTGCCCTCTTTATGGATCGGTTGCGTGAGATCTGGAACAATGAGGACACGGTGCACCAGATCCTGGGAATTGCAGACACCCTTGTGGATATCCCGTTCGGCCGACTTGCTGCCGAGTGGGACGAGCTGCTGGCGCTTATAGACCCCCATATGCCCTACCTGAATCAGGCAAGTGCATGGGCTTCCTCTGCTCCCAGCTGGACGGACGATGAGATCTACCGGTTTATCCGTTCCTCGACCGCCCACTGCCGTGAATGCGAAGAGCTTGCACTGTCGACTGTCGAAGAAGAGCGCATGGATCTCATTGGAGAACGGATCTGGCAGGCGCAGCTGGCGGAGGAGATGGTGGAGGGGGTGTACAGGGGCTACTAAAAGGCAGAAATGCAGAAAGCAGAAAGCAGAAAGCAGAAAAAGCAAAGAAAAGAGTGTTTTTTTCTGGATTTTATGAGAAAATACAGAAGTTATGCAGGTATCTGCAAATAAAATTGAAACTGTCTGCAGCCTACAAAACAGCTGCCCTGCTGACCCAGTAGAGAGCACCTTCACTGATATCCATATTTCCACCCTGAAAATGTCATTCGAAGATCAGATCTGGCACTGCTCCTTGGGGGAGAAGGTCTACTATAGCAAGTGGCACGCGGAAGAGCCCACCCTCTCCTTTCGAGAGATGCTCCGCATCATGGCCAAGGTGCGAGAAGAGCACGAGCAGGCGGAGTGGGAGCGGTACCAGGAGGACTGCGCCTACTACGACGAGGAGGAGCGGCGCTTATCGGCTGAAGAGGCAGAACGCTTCAAAGCAGAAGAGAAGGCCGCCGACGAGGAAGAGCTAGACGACGAACGTCGCCTCTACCTGAACGAACTCCTCTGGTCAGCCCAGGTAGAGGCTGAGCGCATGGCCTCCTATGGAGCGCCGCAACCTCCAGTCCCTGGCTGGGATGATGCCGAAGAGCCCATGGGGGAACCCATCGAACTCCCAGATGTGGCGCCAGAGCCAGAACTCGGCTTCATCGACTGGGGGTCAGCGAACAACAAACGCCTTCCTCCCCTTCGGGAGGAGCCAGAGCTGGTTGCAAAGCGCCGAGCGTGGGAGGCGGTGGAGGGAGAGGAGCTTCTGGCAGCGATTGAGGCTGCGCGGCATGCATAATACAGAAAACAGAACAAAAAAGACAAAAACACAAAAAAAGACCACTTGGTTTTTTTCTGCAAAAATTACGCCCCTCCTACGGAGGGGTGTTATTCGAGTTTATACTAGGCGGTACCATTATGAGGATTTGCCCTCTTTTTCGTAAAAGGTGCTAAAAAAATTTGAAAGTCAGCGCTCCAGCAAAGGAGGCGGGCGCCCAAGCATGCGCCCACACCTCTCTATCCATATTCAAACCTTCAGAATGGCTCATTCTACGAAGACACTGACGGAGACGGACTTGAAGGAGCTCGACCTGAGCACCCTCACCCATGCCGAGCGCGTCCGAGCGCTTCGCGGCATGCTGGACACACACGAGCCCACCTATCAGTGGGTTCAGAAGCCCCCTGTGCTCATCGCCTTTCTAGAGCGCCTCTATGCTACTCTGCCGAGCGAGCAGGATCAGGAGCCTCTCTGGCTCGCGGCTCGCATTATGACCGATCGTTCCATTGCAGAGTTCGAGCGCTGGATGGCCTATCACGAGACAAGGCGCCAGGAAGCCGCCGCCGATGCGGAGGACATGCCGAGCCGCTCAGACGCAAAGATCGAGGAGTACCTCTACACTCGGGTCGCGCACTGCGAGGACTGCGCAAAAATCGCCATGCGCAAGGTGCCCGAGGAGCGGCTGCAACCGATCTGGTACACTGTGAAGGCCATGCACATCGACGAAAAGGAGGATGAAATGGAGGCGCGCGCAAGTAAGTGGTAAAGTATACATACAAAAAACAAAAAACAAAAAGACAAGAGACACCTCTCTTGTCTTTTTGTTAGCCAAAATTTGAGGCCGATTACCCCTGTAGAACACGGCAAAATGCTCGAAGTAGCCAATCAGATTTACCGATCCACGAGAGATGAGATGGCGATGCCCTACATCTCCCCCTTCCTCTCTCTTCTTGTCGCCTTTCTCGTATTCCTTCTTGGTGGGCATTTCTGGCTCATGAGCTGTCTGGGCGCTCTTTCCTTGATCTGCATAGGGGTGTATAACAACCTTATGGATACAGCGCATATGGATGAATATAGGATTCGGCTGTACAGGTATTTAGATCTGCAGTATAGCAACAACAGCAACAATAACAACAGACGAAGCCCCCGTCTTGCCGAAAGAAAAATTGAAGAGAGGCCGCACTATGGAGAATAGTGCCCTCCATCCATACTATACCACAAAATGTCAACGACACCTGTGCTCTATACCGAGGCGCGCCGCAGAATCCGTTTGCCAATCGCATCCGTGTCCTTCCTCTGCTTACTGGGACTTTCCCTGGGCATGCTCGTCAGCCGCCATGAGTCGATCGCAGCCGTTGCAAGTGACTACGTCTGCAGCCAGATGGTCGTTCTGATCCTCGGCGGCCTCTACAACCTCTGCGTTCTCCAAAAAATCAATGCATTATACGAGGAACTCGTGGCATACCGCCGGCAGATGGACGAAATAAAATTGAAAAGGTGAGGTGCTCTCTTTTTTAGTCGCCCCTTGCTTCTTATCCATATTACTGCAATCCATCAACATGGCACTCGCTTGGTACCGTATCAAGGAAATTGCGTTGAAGGACTATGTGGGCTGCCTGAAGGAGGTGTATGCCGTCCTCGAGGGCAAGCACAAGAGCAAGGGCTGCGATGATGTGTTCCTGAGAACCATTCTCGCCGCACATTCGGGCATGTCCGCTGAGGCTTGGGGAGTTGCAGAAGAAAAGCGGCGGCACGAAAAGGCGCTGACCATGAAGATGGGCGACTTTCACGAAGAGCTCGCGGGCAAGTTCCCTGGCTACGCCACGTTGAAGCGGGGCGACGAAACGGGCTGCGATGTGCAGAAGCTCGACGGTTCGGAGATCTGGGAGTTCAAGAACCGCGACAACACTATGAATAGCAGTTCTGCGGAATCGGTGGTCGCGAAGCTCGTGGCAGAAGTTACCAAGGGCAAGAAGGCCTTCCTGGTGCTTATAAACTGCGAGAAGAAGACCGTGCCCAGACTCGGTGCACCGGCTTCGGTCACGGTGCTGAACGGCCGCCAAGCCTACGAGTACCTGTCCAAGCGCCCTACGTTCTTTGACGATCTGCAGGCTACCCTGGGCTACACCTTCGCTCATTATCCCACCTATGCGTCTCTTCTGGCCGCAATCTAATTA
>Ga0209084_1000542_pt1 | contig 35615 bp, 38 predicted proteins | sample C_130820_MF_Meta_FD_187309 | JGI IMG/M metagenome (GOLD analysis project Ga0209084, IMG submission 187309) | Freshwater microbial communities from Lake Croche, Canada to study carbon cycling - C_130820_MF_MetaG (SPAdes) (version 2) | ecosystem: Environmental > Aquatic > Freshwater > Lake... | reverse complement strand
AACCAAGCTATCATGCCTTTGCCCTATAAGGAGCCTTCTGGCGCTCTAATGAATCTTGTCGTTCAGATGGCTGAGACGGGCATGCGCGTTGGCGGCACGTCTGAGGTCATGGTGACTGAAGGCAAGCCTGATGCGCCCGTGGGTACCACACTGGCCATGATTGAGCAGGCCCAAAAGGTTCTTAACTCGGTTCACAAGCGCCTCCATGCAGCTCAATCTGAAGAATTTGAGATGCTGGTTGAGTGCTTCAAGGATCATCCTGAGAGCTTCTGGCAGAAGCGCCGCAAGGCTGCGTATCCGTGGGACGAAAAGACATTCTTGGATGCTCTTGAGAACTACTATTTTGTCCCGCAAGCTGATCCCAACACGTCAAGCCAGACCCAGCGCCTGATGAAGGTTCTGGCTCTGAAGCAGTTAGTGGCGTCTAACCCGTCGCTCTACGATCCCATTGCGGTCGATACAGCGGCTTTGCAGGCGTTGGGTTGGTCTAACCCGCAACAGTTTATGATCCCGCCGTCTGCGCAGGGCAAGCCCCCGCCAGAGCTTATGCAAGCCATGGCTAAAGCCCAGAATGACAAGAGCAATGCTGCCGCTCGCATGATGGACAGCCAGACACGGGCGCAGGAGTCTCAAGCAAAAATCCAGTTGGATCAACAGAGGCTTCAAATGGAGACAGATCGCAATCAGGGCGATCCCGCCAAAATGGCACAGGTCCAGACGCAGCAGATGGAAATCCAACAGCGCGCTCAAGATACGATGTTTGATGCTATCAACCGCAAGCGTGACCGCGAGAGCCGCGAGCGTCTTGCCGCTATCAAATTAGCTGAAGAAGTCATGCGTAACCCTGATGGGCTAGCTACAGCTCAGCAGTTAGTAGACCCCGCAATGCTTCAGCGTCTTGAGGGCAATGAGCCAACTCTTGACGGCACGAAGACTGGAGAACTGTAATGGCTTTTGGTCTTCCCTCCGCAGAACAAATGCGTGACTATCTTATCAGCCAGGGGGTTGACCCGGCTGTTGCGGCTGAACGTGCTAATGTTGCTGCTCGCCAGAATGCTGCGCAGGCAGCGCGTACTTCTGCTCTCAGCTTGGCTGCCGGTGCTGCACCCGCACGTGCGGCTGGCGCGGCTGCTGCTGAAGCTGCTCCGGCAATTGCCCGCTCTGCCATGGGTTTAGGCGAGAGAATTGCCGCTGCGCCGCGCCAAGCATTTGAGTTCTTAACAAGGCCAGCAGAAGTTTTAAGAAACCCGTCAACTGGCAATCTGATCCAAAATGTTGCTCCCCGCACAGGCGCGCCTTTGCCAAGACCGGATCTTAAATGGGGAAGCAAGATCCCTGTATTTACTCCCGCTCAGCGCGCTGCACAGGGCACTGTTGGAGGTTTAGCCCTTGGCGCGGGCGCTACTGGCGTTGGTGCGTTGGCTGACCGACCCACTGCTGCACCAGAGGTCCAAGGGCCTCCAATGCCCCCTAATTATCCTGATATGCCAGAAGTCCAAGGGCCTGCTGAGTTTCAGGGGCCTCCTGAAATGCAGGGGCCTCCAATGCCCACAGCGGCACAGCAGGCTGCACAAGTTGCAAGGCAACGTATGGCATCAACCAGAGAAGTTGGAGACCGCGCTGGTTTGCCTCCTGCTCGCCCTCGTGACGATTCTAGCGTTTTGTCTCGCATCTTCTCTGGCGGGGATTACCAGTCTAACAACGAGTTGGTTAACAAGCCGATGGGTGGCGCTCCGGTAAACTGGGGCAATCCTGAAAGTGCTGCCGACTTCTTTCGTGCTGACAAAGCCCTTATGGCTAAGCGCAAAGAGGAAGAGGGCATGAAACGCGGTGGCGCGGCTAATGCTAAGCCAGATTCTCTCCACAAAGCTCTTGAAATCATTCACCATCTTCTCATGACCCGCTGAGGATCTTTGCCATGAAGCGTCCTACTTCCGTCAGCGAAGCCCTGCGCCTAGCCCGCAAGCGTTACGCTGACGGCGGTAGCCCCATTTTTGCACCGACAAGCTATGATGAGCTTCTTAAAAACATAGCTGCGCAGAAAGCCAAGGCACTGCCTGATGTCCCTGGGCTTAGGCGAGATCCAGCGCAAATGGTCAAGCAGCCTACAATCCGCACTGGTCAACCAGCTACTTCTACATCAACCCCGGTAGTAGATGGAGGGGCATCCACCTATTCTGGCGCGGATAATGGTGGTTCAGGCGGAATAGGAGATGGAACTGATGCGGGTCCATCATCCGCACCAGGATCATATGGTAATCCGACTGCCATGTCTGGGACATCATATAGCAACCCAACGTCTTCTCAGCCGTCTGCGCCGTCTGCGCCGTCTGCGCCGTCTGCGCCGTCTGCGCCGTCTGCGGCCCCATCTACACCAGCAGCACCTATGGCCGATGTAACTATGGGCGCGCCTGGTGTAGGTGTTGCAAACACCCCTGCGGGCCATGCCGCGTTGGAGGCGCAATTAAATCAAGAGAACGCGGCGCGAGATGAGCAAGAAGCACAAAACACATTTGATTTAAACAATCCGTTTACAGAAAATATCCCAACAAGCACTCCTGCTCTTTCTGCGGCTCCTGCTGCGGCTTCTGCTGCAGCTCCTGCTTCCACGCCTAACCCAGCCGGAGAGTTAAGTTGGTTTGGGTGGACAAACGCGCCTCCTTATCCCAATGCTTCCCAAGTTCAACAGCCAGCATTTGCAGCACAGCCTGCAATAGCTAAGGCTGATGAATTGCAGGATAACCCTGATCTGACAGGCCCAACCGGGGTGGGGCAGTCAATCAGTAACGCAACATACGGAGCCTTAGCAGATCAAAATCAAGCTGCTCAAAATGCTCTTGATGCAGTATCTATGGGGCTGCCAGGGGCTGTGGACCCCTCAGTTACCGGTGTATCAGTGGCTAATCCTGCTAACATGGACCCGTCACTAGCAGCTATGTTAGATGCACCCCCTGAAGCGGCTCCTGAAGCGGCTCCTGAAGCGGCTCCTGAAGCGGCTCCTGAAAGCGCTCCAGAAGGTGCTCCTGAAGGTGGCCCAGAAGGTGAAGGTGAAGGTGAAGGCGAAGGTGAAGGTGAAGGTGAAGGTGAAGGCGAAGGCGGAGGCGAAGGTGAAGGCGGAGGAGATGGTGGCGGCGGGGGAGATGGTGGTGGTGGCGGCGAAAAACGTGGTGGGTTTATCAAACCCCATGTAAAAAAAGCATTGCGCTTGACCGAGAAAAAGACAAAAAGAATGAAGTTTCGCCCACATTCTGGTGCGAAGCCGCAATCTGATAGAAAAGACATGGTTAAACGTGCTTTGACTCTTTTGGACAAAAGGGAGAAGCAGAAACGCAAACGGGGGTAGTAAACATGCCGGTATTGGGGGAAACTGCGTCTTTTATTGAAAAAAAGTGCATCTACAGGTCGACAAACAATAAAATTTACAAAAATATGCATGGCAAGCGCGTTGAATGGATGGTGGACATGCGTTCCGCTGTCTTGGATAGCCGTGTGCTTCAAGACATATCGGCTCAATTCTGGGACATGTTTGAAGATTTAGATTTTCAAATGGCTGGCATTGAGATGGCGGGCGTGCCTATGGTCTCTGCTTTTGTTTTAGAAGCAGGAAAGCGGGGCAAAGATACCTCCGCTTTAATTGTCAGGATCAAACGTAAAAAACATATGGGTGGCAAGATCATCGAGGGCGAGCCAAACGGTAAGCCAATCTTGCTCATTGATGATTCAATAAATTCAGGAAAGAACGCTGAGTTAGCGCGCAAAAAACTTGAAGCTGAAGGGCATAAAGTTGTTGGTTTGTTTTGCCTTGTAGATTTTCGGTCAACGGCTGGCATTAATTGGCGTGTACGTAACAAAATAGAAGTTACGACGCTATTTGACCTTAACAGTTTTAACCTCCAAACTTCTAACTTTCATGCTCCAATCGCAGAATATGAGACTATTTGGTCATTTGCATCTCCAAAACCAAAATTGGACTTTGCTGTAGCCAAATCAACGCCTGTCATATTTGAGGATAGACTGATCTTTGGATCAGACTCTGGCATCGTATGGGGTGTTGAAAAAAACACTGGCCGTATTGAATGGCAATTTCAAACCAAAGACATAACTGGGAAAGGTGTCGTTTCATCTCCAGTAGTTCACAATGGAAAAGTGTATTTTGGTGCGTATGATGGAATATTGTATTGTCTTGATGCAAAAACTGGGAAAAAAATTTATTCACACAAGTATTGCAATTGGATTGGTTCTAGTCCTGTTATTCATAACGACAAGTTATACATTGGAATGGAATATAATATCTTAGGAAAAAGAGGTTCTTTATCTTGTTTAAACTTAAAAGGTGAAGCAATTTGGAACAAAACAGTGCCCACGTATTTGCATTCATCTCCAATTGTACATGAGTATAATGGCAATGCATATGTTATAACTGGCACAAATGACTCTGATTTGTTTACGCTTCACCCTGACACTGGCGCGGTTATCTCACATCTTAAAACTGGCGGCCCAACTAAGTACCATTGTGCTGCATGGAAATCTCGTGCTGTCGCATGTGCCTTTGATGCGATCTACATATGGGACTATCTGACAGGTGAGGTTCTGCTAAAGTTAGAAACTGACGATATTAACTATTCTAGGCCCTTGATTGTTGGTGATATAGCATTTTGCGGATCGGCTGATGGCAACATGTACATGATCAACATGGAAACTTGTCAGGTCATGGGTCAGATAGATGTTGAAGAAAAGATACACTCCTCGCCAGCGTTAATTGATGGGTTGGTTTGGTTTGGCACATCTGCGGGCGAGTTAATGGCGATAGACCCCATTAATTTTGAGATGATGTATCGGTATGCGTTTCCAGAGAGGCTTACATGCACCCCGGTGTCGGATGGAAACCTAATCTTTGTGTACTCGTATGATAATCGAATGTGGGCTATATCTAAAAAGTAGCAGAGGTTTTGACCATGCCAAGTTCTAGTTTACATATGTATCAAATGCGAGACCATAAGGATTGGTCTGAGCATGGAGACTTTGAGAAGACCGGCGGAAAATTGTCGCAAATGTCTCCTGATGAGTTTTTGCGGAAATCCAAGCCTCTGAACATGGACCATGATGATAAACACCTTATTCATCATTTTAAAAAGAAACTTGAGCATGGGCACAAATTAGATCCATTAGCCTTATACCCCGGCAATGGGCAAGATGGCCGTCACAGGGCTCATGCCGCAAAGCAATTGGGAATAAAAAAAGTTCCGGTCATTACGTGGCCAAGTAAAGCGAATGGTGGCTCTATTGTTAAACATGCGCTTGTGGTAACGTCTAAAAAGGCAAATCGCCAACCGGGACGCCGGTAATCCTAGTACTAGGAGTAGTCATGTCAGATATGGCAAAACAGGCCCGTGCGGCCATGAGAGCTAAGGCTCAACGCCTTACAGCGGATCGCCCACTTGAGAAAGTTGATTCATCCACTTTTGTGCCGCCTGAAATGCTTCAGGCCGATGTGAAGACCGGCATGCGCCCTGTTTCTCGTCGGGCATACAAGTCTGGTGGCAAGGTTGAAGGTGCCTGCGCTGCCCCTAACATGGGCCGCAAGCCCCGCAAGTCTGGTGGCAAGGCCGAAATGCCTTTGGTGGACCGCTTCATCAATAAAGATTTGAAGAAAGCCAATGAGTATCGCGAAGGCGACAAGCACATTGGCGGCATGAAATCTGGTGGCCGCGCCAAGAAGATGGTTGGTGGCCCTATGGCTGGCGCAAACGCCATGATGCAACGCGCTCAGGCCGTTGGTGATGTCCCCGGCGCTACCTTGGGCTTTACCGGCGTCAAGAAAGGGTCAATTTCCCCAGCTCGCGCCGTTGGATTGAAGAAGGGTGGCGCTGCTGAGAAGCATGAAGATGTTGCCGCCGATAAGGCGCTCATCAAGAAGATGGTGAAGCCTTCTGCTAGAACCAAGCGCGCTACTGGCGGTCAGGTCTTCTCTGGCCCCGGTTATCCCGGCAAAGTTCCCGGCGCTGTTCCCGGTGGGCGCACTGCCAAGGCTCACGGCGGAAAGGCTGCTGGCAAAGGCAAGACTCACATCAACATCAACATTGGCGCGGGACATCCGGGTGCTATGCCTCCTGATCCGATGGGTGGGCCTACTCCTCCTCCGGGCATTGGCCCCGGTGCTCCTGGTGGCATTCCTATTCAGGTTCCGCCTAATGCACCGCCTCCGGGCGCTGGCATGCCCATGCCCATGCCCATGCCTATCCCTATGCCGGGTCCGGCTGGCCCCGCTGGCCCTCCTGGAATGCCCCCGATGCCTCGCAAGTCTGGTGGCCGTACATACCGGTCATATAAAGATATGGACGCTGGCGCGGGATCTGGTGAAGGTCGCCTTGAGAAGACTGAAATGGCTTCCAAGAAGTCTGGCATCCAAAAAGTGGGCAAATGAGTTTGCAGCGTAGCGCTTAAGCTGCAAATTGGGTGGAGATGCGACCCCCCTTCGCGTCTCCACCCTTCAGTTACATGGGGGCCTGTCAGGGGGCAGTTTATGGCGACAACATATCAAGCGTATTATCAATATGAACTACAAAAGCTCCTGAATGCTGAGATTGAGCGGCTAAAAGAGGCCCTTGTCAGCGCTTATCAGATAAACGGTTTTGACTTTTCGGCTTACCGACACCAAGTAGGTAAGATTGAAGGACTTCGCACAGCTTTAGAGTTTTGCGAAGAAGCAGATGCCATTGTGAATGGCAAGGAACAGTAGGGGGATTGAATATGCCGTTTATGCCTATGCAGCACGAAGTAGATCCGGCTGATACTATTAGAACTGAAATGGCTGATATCTCATCGGTCGAAGTATTCAACAATCAGATACTGGTGGCGGTCTACATTCGCCCCCAAAAAACAAAAAGTGGGATCATCTTGACTAGCCAAACAACCGATGAGGACCGTTATCAATCCAAAGTTGGACTTGTTGTCAAAAAGGGTCCTCAAGCTTTTAAAGATAGCTCTGGCCAGTGGTTTGATGGCCTTGAGATCAATGAAGGCGACTGGATTGTGTTTCGCCCATCTGATGGTTGGAGCATTACAGTCAACAATGTCTTGTGCCGCATGATTGATGATGTGAACATCAAGGGCCGCATCGATCAACCTGACCGTGTCTGGTAATGGAGAATCCCATGTCTAGTGATGACGAACAGATTGCATTTAATCTTGACGATGCCCCTCCGGTAAAGGCATCCAAAACTGGCGAACCAGTTGTTGAGATTGTTGATGAGCCAGTAAATGCTGATGATGAAGATTCTGGCAAAGATGTCGATAAAGCCTTGAAAAAGCTTAATAAAAAGCTTGAAAAGGAACGCAAAGCTCGCATGGAAGCCGAAGCTATGGCCCGCCATGCAACTGAGCAGGCTCGCATGGCTACTAATGAAGCCAGCGACAGCAATCTTCATCTTGTTAATGGAGCCATCGAGTCGGTTCGCCGAGATCAAGAAATCCTAAAGTCTCATCTTCGCGATGCTATGGCTATTGGCGACTTTGACAAGGCTGCTGAGCTTCAAGAGCAGATGACGGCTAATATTACAAATCTACGCCAGCTTGAGCGTGGGTTCGAAGAGATGAAACAGCAGCCTCGGTTGCAGCCGCAGGCAGCCCCGCAAGGAGAATTGACGGTTGATACCCTTATTGACCGTGTGACGCCTCGTTCAGCGGAATGGCTTAGGCAGCACCGAGATGCTTTGCCGGATGCTAGGTCAATCCGTGTCATGGCGCGGGCTCATGAGGATGCTATTGATTACGGCATTGCGCCGGAGTCAGATGCATACTTTGAATTTGTCGAAAACAGGATGGGAATCAACTCTAAGCGTCGATCCATCCCCGAAGTGGAGAATGTGATGTCAGACGCCTCGTCAAGCAAGCAGAGGCGTTCTGGTCCGCCATCCGCGCCAGTATCTAGGCAGCCAATTGATACCCCTAATCGCCCCGGCGTCATTCATTTGACTCGAGACGAGGTTGAAGCTGCTCGAATTAGTGGGATTACTCCTCAGGAGTACTACCGGAACAAGATGCGCGAACCCAACCGTCTGAACTGAGGAGAGTTAAATGACTGATTCAATTGCAAAACGTCGCGGTCGCCCGCCTCGGCGAGAAGCCCCTCCTGTTATTGATGAGCAGGATGCTGTCCTTGAGGCAGTTGCTGTAAGGGAAACCGCTGTTGAACGCCCGCCTATGCGCGCTGCAATGCGGGAAGAAGATCCCAGAGCTGCTGCTGCCCGTCGCGCTGCCGAAATTCGCGGCCATTCTGATGGCGTTGATGAGGGTGCGGATGAATTTCGTACCCCGCGTGCACCTGATGGGTGGGAATATGAGTGGAAGCGCCGGACATTGCTTGGTCAGGAAGACCCGGCATATCAGGTTCAGTTGGCGCGCCAGGGTTGGGACCCAGTTTCGACCAGCAGGCACCCTGAAATGATGCCAATGCAAGGAAATTACCCCACTATTGAGCGTAAGGGGATGGTTTTAATGCAGCGCCCGGCAGTTATTTCTGACGAGTCTCGTGCCAATGAGTTGAGAAAGGCTCGAAACCAAGTTCGCGTTAAAGAACAACAGCTTAACGCAACTCCGGATGGCACTTTGACCCGTGATCATCCCAGTGCAAGGCCGCAAATCAAGAAGGGATTTTCCCCAATTGAGGTTCCAAACGACTAAAAGTTTGCAATTTGGAGGGGTCGCATTTAGCGGCCCCTTTACATTAATGAATTATACATGTAATTTTACTTTCGAAGTCCTTAGGGACTTATCCCATTCCCCGGCGTGAATGGTTCAAATTCCCCGGCTTCTGAATCTCCCCGGCGCGAGATGACGAGCCTCCTGAATAAGGAGATTCCGTCATGGCAAATACCCAAGCCTATAACGGTTTCCAGCAGTATAGCGGCACTGGTTCTGCCCCGACTTATGAGCAAGTCGCAGTCCAGATTGCTTACAATGCAAGCCCCATCTTCTATGGTGACCCCGTCAACCCCGACGCTAACGGCTACGTTGTTGTTGGTGTGACGACTGCTTCTAGCGGCAACACGCAGGTAGCTGGCGTTTTCATCGGCTGCAAGTATCTCTCGGTTTCGCAGAAGCGCACCGTTTGGTCCAACTATTGGCCCGGCACCGATGTCGCTTCCGGCAATGTCGTTGAGGGTTACATCATCAATGATCCCAACGCCAAGTTTGTTGCCCAGTTTGGCAACGTCAGCGTTGATCAGGGTTATGTGAACTCTGCCGTTGGCTTCAACATCGGTACTGGCAACACGGCGAACGGCATTTCTGGCGCGTATCTTGCCACTCTTGGCACATCTGATACCAGCTTCCCGTTCAAGGTTGTGTCGCTCCTCACTGACCCGCCGGGCGCAAATGGCACCTCCACTGGTGCTTATGCCAAGGCGATTGTCGCGTTCAACTATGTCAGCACCAAAGCGCTGACTGGCGTCTAACAGGAGTAGAAAGTCATGGCTGTTAATCTTTCAGCGATTAAGGACCTTCTGCTTCCCGGTTTGCGCGGAGTTGAAGGCAAGTACGAGATGATCCCGTCTCAGTACGACAAGATTTTCACCAAGCATGAGTCGAAGATGGCTCTGGAGCGCACCGCTGAGATGCGTTTTCTGGGTCTCGCTCAGCTTAAGACCGAAGGCGGCCAGACTGCCTTTGATAACGGCGCTGGTGAGCGTTACGTTTACAACCAGGAGCACACTGAGATTGCTCTTGGTTATGCCATCACTCGCAAGGCGATTGATGACAACCTCTACAAGACCCAGTTCATGCCTTCGAACCTCGGCCTGATTGAGAGCTTCCATCAGACCAAGGAAATTTACGGCGCGAACGTCCTGAACACTGCTCAGACCTATAATGGTTCTGTCGGTGGCGATGGTCAGGCTCTCTGCTCTAGCTCTCATCCTATCGATGGCAGCACGGTTGCGAACCAGCCCTCCACTCAGGTGGATCTAAATGAGTCCACGCTTCTGAACTCAATGATTGCCATCAGGACGAACTTCAAGGATCAGGCTGGTCTGAAGATCTTCGCTCGTGGTCGCAAGCTTGTGGTTCCCCCGCAGCTTGAGCCGGTTGCTATCCGCCTGACGAAGACGGAACTGCGCCCCGGCACTGCGGACAATGACGTCAATGCGATCATGATGACGGCTGGCGGGCTCCCCGAAGGTTATATGGTCAATGACTTCTTGACCTCGGCTTACGCCTGGTTCCTGCTGACGAACATCGATGGCCTGTCGTACATGGAGCGAGTGAAGTTCGAAAGCGATATGCAGGTGGATTTTGTCACAGACAATCTGCTTGTTAAGGGCTACGAGCGCTACTCGTTTGGGTACTACAATTGGCGTTCCATCTACGGCTCTTTCCCCACCTCGTAAGGAGAAATAGCTCATGGCTACGACCATTAACGATATCCAGCCGGGGTTTTACCCCAACGCGAACGGGAGCCCGGTTACTCCGGGCACCACCTTCACTGGTCCTGTCTTTGCTGGCACTGTTTTCAACAGTGATGGCACTGGCAATCTTGCGGGCCTTGGTGGCACGATTGGCACTCAGAACATTGGTTATGTTCAGATGGCCCAGAGTGCTGTCATTACGCAGGCAAGCGGCGTTACCTCGATCACTCTTCCGGCTCAGAGCCAGATTCTTGACATCTATCTGATGGTCACGACTGCCTGGACTGGCGCGGCTACCACTCTTGGTATCGGCGCAACTGCTGGCACCAGCGCCGCTACGGCGTTCACTGCTGCTGGCGCGGTTGCTGGTGGCACTAAGGGCCAGGTAACAGTTGCTACGGGCACGGGTACTGCTCAGATTGCCAACTGGGACAATGTCAGCAATGCCACTTTTCAAACGGGTGGCCCTACTGATGTTCAAATCCTCGTCACTTCTACCAACACCGGCTCTGGTGTAGGCACTCTCACGGTGTCCTATATCCAAGGCATCAACCTCGCGTCCTAATGGAGGGATGTTATGAAGGGTAAGTTCAAGCTCGAACCCAAGAATAGCCCCGACAAGTCGCTCGGCGGTGATTTCTACGCTGGTGGCCAGTCTCAGGTTGCGGCTGATGCCAAGAACAAGACTGAAGGCTTCAAGCGCGGCGGCAAGACCGTCAAGATGGATGGCAAGAAGGCCAAGGCTGATATGGGTCGCAAGCCCCGTATGAGCGGTGGCAAGGTTCTGTCGTCTGCTAGCGGTGGTACGCCCCGCGCCAAGTCTTCTCACTACTAAGATCAGCTCCCGGATCTGGTGTGAGACTAACGGGGGCCATGTGCCCCCGTTTTTACAGGAGACCTCTATGACCGCTGCATGGACACGCAAAGAAGGCAAGAACCCAGAAGGCGGCCTCAATGAGAAGGGGCGCGCATCCCTTAGGGCGCAAGGTCATGATATTAAAAGACCCCAGCCAGAAGGGGGGTCGCGGAAAGACTCATTCTGTGCAAGAATGACTGGAGCCAAACGGAAGTTAACTGGCTCCGCAAAGGCTGCTGATCCAGATAGCCGTATTAATAAAGCGCTTCGAAGGTGGGATTGTTGATATGGAAAAACCTTTTTGGGAGAAAGATGCGCCAAAAGATGCTAAAGTGAAGCATCTTGATCGCAAGCAGAAGCAATCTGCTAAGGCAATGGCTAGGGCTGCTGGTCGCCCCTATCCAAATCTCGTGGATAATGCCGCTGCCGCTCGTGCAGGCAAAAAGGGATAAATGATATGCGCCCTATTCAAGTTTCCTTAGGTCCGTTTGCAGCAGCTAGTGCGACGGCAATTCGCACCGCCACTTCTGCTGCTGCTGGACAGTTGATCCTCAATGGGGCGCTCGTCACCAATAACTTCACGGGGACCGCATCGATTTCAGGCATCACCATGACGGTTACGGTAGCTACGTCTGGAGCCCTCGGGCCTACGCAGCTCCTTACTGGCGCGGGAATGGTGGCTGGCACCGTAATTACATCGCAAGGGACTGGTGTTAGCGGAACAGGAACTTATCTTGTCAATCCGGCACAGACTTTTGCCTCTGGAACGATCTACTCTTCTCAGGTAGCTACGCTCGATAACCCTCGCCGCCTTCAGATACTGTCCACAGCGACGGAAACTGGGCGAGTGTTTACGGTTGTTGGTACCGATTGGGGTGGGAACGTTGTTTCCGAGACCATTTCCGGTGTAACCACCTCTGCGGTTTCCAGCAAGTACAGCTACAAGACAGTGACTTCGGTTTCTATCAGCACTGCTTCTGCTGGCAACATCTCGATTGGCACAAATGCCACAGCAGACTCGGCACCAATCCAGCTCGATGTATGGGCCGACTCTTCAACCTTCTGCCAGATTGATCCTACAGGCACCATTACCACCACAATTCAATGTTCTGGTGATGACCCTAACAACGCTTTGTATGGTTACACTGGATATCAAGCCCCTCTGTATCAAGATATGAATTGGGCTAGCGTCCCTGTTGCCTCTCTTGTGGGCGCAACTACGCAGATTGGGGCGAACGTGGCTGGAACGCCAACATACATTCGCGCTCAGGTCACTAATGCCGGGACCAGCACTACGGCTTCAGTGCATGTGACGTTTAACCAAGCTGGTAATGTTCCCCTCTAATAGGTAGTCGATATGGCCACATCCGGCACCTATGCGTTCAATCCAGGTTTAGGCGAGCTTACGCTATACGCCTATAACTTGATTGGAATACGCAATACCTCTGTGTTGCAAGAGCATATGGAGGCGGCCCGTATGGCCACCAATATGCTATGCGCTCGTTGGTCAAATCAGGGTGTAAATCTTTGGGCTGTCGATCTAATCACGACACCATTGGTAACGGGCCAATCAACATATGCGGTTGATGGCAACACGGTCATGATTTTGGATGCGTATGTTCAAAATGATGATTCTGGCGCTAATATTGACCGCATCATTCTTCCTGTGAGCCGTACTGAATATGCCAGTTATCCCAATAAGGAACAGCAGGGTTTCCCTACTGTCTATTGGTTTGACAGGCTGATTAGCGCGTCTCGTTCAACTGGATCTGCTGGCCCATCTATTACGCTTTGGCCTGTTCCAAACACCGATAATGGGCCTCAATCGTTAAAATACTACCGGGTGCGTCAGATCCAAGATTCGGCTTATAACAATGGCCAGACGGTTGAGATACCGTATCTCTGGTTAGAGGCTTTTGCCTATGGGTTAGCTTACCGGCTTGCCCAAGTATGGGCTCCTGCAATGGCTATGGGACTTAAACCTATGGCTGATGAATCATATCAAATCGCTGCGGAACAGAACATAGAAACTGCTCAGCAGTACATTTCACCCATGATTGGTGGCTATTTCCGGTAAGGGGACATAGATGGGCTATGCATCCCGATCAGGCCGCGCCAGAACAGACTCTCGCAATCCTCAGGCATTCGCAGTCTGCGACTGTTGCGCGATATGGTACAACCGTGTCAATCTGACCTGGCAGTATGATTGGGCTGGTGCATCGCTGATCAACAAGCGCATTTTGGTATGCCGCACGTGCTACGACACGCCGCAAAACCAGCTTCGCGCTATTATCATCCCGGCTGATCCTATGCCGATCATCAACCCACGTGTTGAGCCATACCAGTGGGATGAGACAGACCGCCGCCAAGTGTCGGGTTATAATACAACCAACCCCCAAACTGGTATTCCGGTTCAGCAAGGTGACACTCGCGTTACCAGTATCGATGATATTGCGACGGAAGATCCTCGCGTTACGCAGCAAACTGGTGAAGCGCCTTATGGCACCAATCAATTGCCGGGAACTGACCCGAATGCAGTGACCTATCGCACTGTTACTGGCGCGGTTAATAGCGGGTCTGGTCTCATTCGCCTGACTATAGCGACAACCAATGGCATGATTACTGGACAACGTGTTACTGTTCAGGAAGTCGGCGGTGTAGCAAATTCCAGTGGGAACTGGGCAATTACGGTCATCAACAATACCCAGGTTGACCTTGTTAGCTCTACATTCTCTGGGACCTATACCTCTGGCGGATATGTGATTAATAATCCAAGTCTGCCCCGTGGGTTCACTGAGATCCCAAGAACTGGACCGCTCTGATGCCTAGATACGCCAGTAATATACAAATCCCCAATTTGCCCGTCGCCACGTCTCTTTCTGGCGCGGAACAGGTAGAGATGGTGCAGTCTGGCACTTCAGTTCGCGGTACTACGCAGCAGATTGCCAATTTGGCTCCTACAGTCTCTGGCCCAACTGGCCCGCAAGGCAATGCTGGGCCTACAGGTCCTACGGGAAATTTAGGCCCAACTGGCCCGACAGGATTTGGCGTTGCGGGGCCGACTGGGCCTACGGGCAATATAGGGGCAACAGGCAGCAATGGCCCTACAGGCCCGACTGGAGCAGTATCTACAATTCCAGGTCCAACAGGGCCAAACGGCCCTACAGGTCCAACGGGAAGCAATGGCCCGACAGGGGCAACGGGGGTTAATGGTAATATTGGGCCGACTGGCCCAACTGGGGCCACAGGCGCTGGCCCCACTGGCGCTGTTGGGCCAACTGGCGTTCAAGGAGTTGTCGGTCCTACAGGACCAACTGGTGCAGCATCAACAATTGCAGGCCCGACAGGTCCTACAGGATTGGTTGGCCCGACTGGCCCTACGGGCACCACAGGACCCACCGGTTCGATTTACCCAACTGGCGGATCTCCAGATCGTATTTTTTATGAGAATCAGCAAATTGTCACCACAAACTATACCGTGACAACAAGCTATAACGCGATGAGTGCAGGGCCAATAACGATCAATTCCGGGGTGACAGTCACTGTGCCGTCAGGTAGTTATTGGACCATTGTTTAAGTTCCATGGGGAAATGGTCCATGTGGGGAAAATATTAGGGCACATGTCTGCGCGATAAACAGAAACCTGGAATAACACAATGGCGAATGCACAAATCCCAAATCTCCCTGCTGCCACAACGCTTAGTGGCGCGGAGCAGCTTGAGATTGTGCAATCTGGTGTATCTCGGCGCACTACCACTGGCGCGGTTGCTGGGTTAAAAGCTGGCCCCACTGGCCCTACTGGAGCCATAGGCCCAACGGGTAACCAGGGACCGACTGGCCCAACTGGGGCCACAGGAGCTACCGGGGCAGCTTCGAATGTTACTGGTCCTACGGGAAACACTGGCCCTACAGGCCCAACGGGCGCCGGTGGCCCCACGGGGTCTGCCTCAACAGTGGCTGGCCCCACAGGTCCTCAGGGAACTATTGGCCCTACTGGTACGCGGGGGCCAACAGGCCCAACTGGCGTAAATGGCGATATTGGCCCTACGGGAAGCACTGGGCCAACTGGTTATGGCCCCACTGGCGCTGTTGGGCCGACTGGGGTGCAGGGAATTGCAGGCCCCACGGGCAGTACAGGCCCCACCGGAGCAGCATCTACGGTCACTGGTCCCACTGGCGCTACAGGCCCAACCGGTCCTACTGGTGCAGCATCAGCAGTTGCAGGGCCTACAGGGCCAACTGGCCCGACTGGAGCAGCATCCACAGTTACTGGGCCTACAGGTCCTACTGGAACGCCCGGCACGTCATCCAATTTGTTCCTCTACATCGCCAACGCAGTTTCAACATCCGGTTATCCGGGTGACGGCTATCTACTTTGGAACAATGCAACGCAGACAAGCGCGACCAGCATAAATATCAGCCATCTGACATCCAATGGCCTCGACATTGATATTTATCTTGCGCTCATCACAAAGACTGAAGTCATCACGATCCAAAGCCGCACCAATAGCGCGGACTATCAGACTTGGACTGTCAGTGGGACGCCCACAAATACAAACCCCGGCGCGGCCAATAGCTATTGGGCATATCCCGTCACGCTCACCGCATCTGGCGGAACTGGTACAACTGGCTTTGCAAACAACGCAAACTTGTTCGTGGCTCTCGTCAACGGAACCACTGGCCCCACTGGTAGTACTGGACCCACTGGCCCCACCGGAGCCGCGTCTACAGTCGCCGGGCCAACAGGGCCGACTGGTGTTGCCGGTCCAACTGGTCCCACTGGCGCGGCGTCTACAGTTGCAGGTCCAACTGGACCCACAGGGACTGCGGGCGCAAATGGAGCCACTGGTCCCACAGGCGCAGCTTCAACTGTCGCGGGGCCTACAGGCCCCACGGGTACAGCAGGAAGTACCGGAAGCGCCGGACCCACAGGCCCAACTGGCACTAGCGGTAGCGCGGGAAGTACAGGCCCGACAGGCCCCACTGGCATTGGCTACGCTGGTCTGACCAGCAGCACCTCAAATGCTGTTGGCACGGGTTCACTCACCTTTACGACGAATTTAACGGCATCGCAGACTGCCTTTGGGGTTGGCGAGCGAGTGCGCATCGCCTACACGGTGACGCCCGCAAACTACGTCGAGGGCATCATTACCTCGTTTAGCGGCACGTCGCTCATCATTACATCTGATGCCTTTGGCGGCTCCGGCACCTATACCTCTTGGAATATTGTCGCCGCGGGGAATGTCGGGGCGACTGGGCCGACTGGGCCAACCGGTGCAGTTTCAACGACGCCGGGTCCAACGGGTCCAACGGGCGCAGTTTCAACGACGCCGGGTCCTACAGGTCCTACTGGAAACACCGGCACAGGCGGTCCAACTGGACCAACTGGGCCAACCGGAACTGGCACCAATATATCAGTATCTGATGAAGGGACGCTGCTCACATCCGGCGTTACCAGCTTCAACTTTGTAGGTTCTGGTGTCACGGCTACTGCCGTTGCTAATGCCGTCACTGTTACGGTTCCCGGCGCTGGCGGAGCATCTACTGGAGCTAATATCTTTCTCGCTGACTTCTTCGGAGGCTTCTAATGGCTGTAACATCAACTCCCATCTTCACTCAGGCACCCAATGTTGGTGCATTGAATGCCATCATATCGACAGCAATGACGAACACGAAAGCCTATGACGGAACTGAAACTGTAGGGACGCCGCTGGCCCTGTGTTACACGGCTGGCGCAAATGGGTCGCGTGTAGATCAGGTTCAGATCAAATTTTCTTCCACCAACGGCGCAACCGCTTCCGGTACGTCAAATGCCACTGTGGTGCGTTTTTGGTTGAATAACGGGTCAGCCAACACCACAGCAGGCAACAACATATTCTTTGGCGAAGTGGCTTTGCCTGCAACTACGGTGACAGCTTTAGGGACAACAGCTAATACTGTCTACACACTGCCAGTTCCCCTTGGTGGGTTAAATCTTCCCGCCACATATCGCATATATGGTGGCCTGACAGTTGCCGCTGGCGGAACGAATATCGCAATTGCCATCAATGCGGTTGGTGGAGATTACTAATGTCAGTATCGCAGCAGCTTGCGGCTTTCAATTATGCTATACCCGGTCCGTTGGTGTGGAATCCAGTGCAGGGGTCTAACTTTACTGCGACATCTGGCAACGCATACCCAGTCAATACCACCTCTGGAGCAATTACTGTCACGCTTCCAGCATCGCCTGCTGCTGGAAACATTGTTCAGATCACGGATTATGCGGGAACATTTGGAACAAATGCTTGTACGGTATCCCGCAACGGGTCTAACATAAATGGCGCAACGACAAATGCTACTTTTAAAGTTGCACGTGAAAGCATAGCTTTAGTTTATATAGACGCAACGCAAGGTTGGATTGCGTATTCCGCCTTTAACGCTACAAGTTTGGGTCAAACTTATACCGCTTCGTATTTAATTGTTGGCGGTGGCGGGAGCGGGGGGCTTACTGGCGGCGGCGGTGGTGCTGGTGGGTTACTAACCTCAACAACAACATTAACACCGGGGACAACTTATTCATTTGTTATTGGTGGCGGCGGCGCTGCAACAAGCGGCACTGCTGGATCTAGTTCAACTGGCTTTAGCCTTACCGCTGTTGGTGGTGGTTACGGCGGCTCAACAGGCGGGATTAGCAATGGTGGTGCAGGTGGCTCTGGCGGTGGCGGTGGAGCGCAAGCCGCTGGTGGATCAACTGGCGGCGCTGGGACCAGTGGTCAAGGAAATTCTGGTGGTAATGGCCTAGCACCAAGCCCTTACCCGACAGGCGGTGGCGGCGGCGCGGGCGCTGCGGGCCAAACGGCACCATCTTCAGCACAATCCGGTGCTGGCGGTATTGGCGCGCAATATTCTATCAGCGGTGCTTCTGTCTATTATGCGGGTGGCGGCGGCGGCGGTGCCGTTACTGGCGCGGGTGTTGGCGGCGCAGGCACGAGTTCTACAGGCGGCGGCGGTGCAGGCGCAGTAAATTCTTCCAGTACGGGCGTTGCTGGTACTGCAAACACTGGCGGGGGTGGCGGCGGTGGCGGAACCGCAGCTACAACAGGTGGGAGCGGCGTTGTTATTATCAGCGTGCCATCTGCTAGTTATTCTGGAGTTTATAGCCCAACGAGTGCGGTTGTAACAGGCTCCATTGCAACTACAGTTCTTACTGTATCGGCTGTCACATCTGGAACACTCTATGTTGGGCAAACAATCTCTGGAACTGGTGTAACCGTAGGCACAACGATTATATCTTTAGGCACGGGAACTGGTGGTACGGGAACTTACAACGTCAGCGCGTCACAAACAGTTGCGTCCACGACGATTACAGCCACCGGAAGCGTGACAGTTACTACATCTGGATCTAATACAATACTCACCTTTAAATCATCCGGGAGCTACACGGCATGAGCCACTTTGCAAAAGTCTGCGATGGCAAGGTTGTCCAAGTCATCGTTGCGGAACCAGAGTTTTTCGATACCTTCGTCGATAGCTCGCCGGGGCAGTGGCTCCAGACTAGCTACAATACCCGTGGCAACGTTCACTATGGTCAAGATGGCCCAGATGGCGGGATAGCCCTGCGAGGGAATTACGCTGGAATTGGCTACACTTACGATGCAGCTAACGATGTTTTTTATGCTGCACAACCATATCCATCATGGATTTTGGATCAAACGACATGGCTGTGGGAATCGCCTGTTGCCTATCCAACTGATGGATTGCGGTACGCATGGGATGAGCCTACGACAGCGTGGGTTGAAGTTTCGCAAGTTTAACATTTTGTGAGGGGGCAAAATGTCACTGAAAATATGCGTGTACGCCATCAGCAAAAATGAAGCGCACTTCATACCGCGCTTCTGCGCATCCGCCGCAGATGCCGACATGATACTCATCGCCGATACGGGGTCTGACGATGGTCTTCCGGAAAAAGCAGATCAACATGGAGCGGTTGTTCATCATATTGGCATATCTCCTTGGCGATTTGATCTGGCGCGCAATGCTGCTTTGGCGCTGGTTCCGCGAGATATGGATGTCTGCATTAGCTTGGACATCGATGAGGTGCTTCAGCCGGGATGGCGCGAGGAGATAGAACGTGTCTGGATCAAGGGAGAGACTACCCGCCTCCGTTACATGTTTGACTGGGGATGCGGCATCAGCTTCTACTATGAGAAGATCCACGCCCGAAACGGATACCATTGGCACCACCCATGCCACGAATATCCTGTACCTGATGGACGCATTGAAGAAGTCTGGGCGCAGACCGACTTCCTCATCGCGGTCCATAAACCAGACCCCACGAAAAGCCGGGGACAGTACATGGATCTATTGGAGCTTTCCGTAAAAGAAGATCCACAGTGCCCCAGGAACGCTTTCTATTATGCACGTGAGCTTAGCTTCAATGCTAGGTGGCAAGAATCTATTGATGCTTGCAAGAGCTATCTAGCATTGCCCCGCGCCACGTGGATGAACGAACGCTGCTATGCATATCGAGTTATGGGTCGCTGCTACAACGAGATTGGCGATCCTTCTGGCGCGGAGAAAGCATTTCAAATGGCTGCGTCTGAGGCACCTAATACTCGCGAGCCATGGTGCGAATTAGCTATGCTCATGTATCGTCAATGTAGATGGGAAGAATGTTTTGCATATGCCATAAGAGCGTTGCGAATCACGGATAGGGCTTTGGTATACACATGTGATCCGGTAGTTTGGGGAGACCAGCCACATGATCTTGCTAGCATTTCGGCATACCATCTTGGACTGCTGTCTAAGTCGCTTGAACAGGCAGCTTTGGCTTGCGAAAAATCGCCAGATGATGGTCGCTTAAAGGCGAACTTGCTGTATATTCAAGAGGCTATCTTCAGTAAGGGGGAGAAAGTCGCATGATCCGGTGGACACTCAAACCTTAATCAATTTCGTGTTAGGGCTTGTCTTGGCTCTTGTTGGATGGCTTGCCCGCCAATTGTGGGATGCTGTCGAAAATCTTAAGAGAGATCTCCATCAAGTCGAAGTTGATTTACCAACTAACTACGTAAAACGTGAAGAATTTTTAGAATCATTAAAAGAAATTAAAGATTTGTGCCGACAAATATTTGATAAAGTAGACAGCCTTGAAAAAAGAAAGGCAGACAAGTAATGGACCCTCTTACGCTCCTAGCCGCAGCTAAAGTTAGTTATGAAGCCTTGAAGGCTGGCATTTCCGTTGGCAAAGAGCTGCAAGGCATGGCTGCGGATCTTGGTTCATTATTTGAAAGCGTAGCTGCGATTACCCGCGCCGCCGCAGAGCCTAAGGGTAGCTTAATGAGCGGCAAGTCGGCACAGCAGATTGCAATGGAAGCATATGCCGCAAAAGCTGAAGCCGAATCAATGATGGAAGATTTGAAGAATCACTTCATTGGAGAGTTTGGCATTGCCGCCTGGGATCAAGTTTTAGCCGCCACTACTCAAATTAAAAAACAACAGAAAGTTGATGCCCTTGATGCAGAAAAAGCACAAGAGGAACTGATGCATAATGTCATGGTCTGGGCTTCAGCATTTTTAGCAGTCATTGTTACTTTGATCTGCTGTGTTCTTGTCGCTGTTAGCCTCATTAACCACTAGGAGTTGCGCCATGCAAATGAGCCAAGAAGGAATTAATGCTCTTCTCAAGCAGTTTGAAGGGTGCAAGTTGAAGGCGTACCGGTGCCCAGCTGGCATTTTGACGATTGGTTATGGCCATACTTCTGCTGCTGGCGCCCCTAATGTCACAGAAGGCATGACAATTACCCAGCAGCAAGCAAACGACATTTTGAGCCGCGATCTTGTCAAGTACGAAACTGAAGTACACAATATGGTCAAGCAGCCGCTTACCCAACATGAATTTGATGTGCTAGTGGACTTTTGCTACAATGCTGGCGCTGGCGCGTTGAAATCATCTACTTTGCTAAAAAAAGTAAATGCAGCGCAATTTGCCGATGTGCCCGCTGAACTGATGAAATGGACCAAAGGAAAAATACCGGGTAAGGGTATGCAAGTACTGCCCGGATTGCTTCGCCGTCGCCAAGCTGAAAGCGCATGGTGGACTGCCGACGAAAAACCCGTGCCAAGTGCGTCTAAAGAAGAGCCCACGGTCTATGAGCATGAAGGGCGCACCGAGCCGGAGCCCCCGCTAGCGCCTTCTATGGCAAGCAGCAAACAAGGGAATGCAGCTCTTTTGACCGCCGGAATGGGTGGTCTAGGTGTTGCCAAGGAAGTAGCAGCGCAGGCCCAGGATGCGTCCGACACGGCAGATAAGATTATGGGCCTACTCCACAATCCAAACTTCGTCATCATGGCGGCGGTTATCGTTTGTGGCGCGGCAATTTGGTACTTCCGCAAACAGCACATGGAGGAGCATGGTGTTTAGTCTTCTCTTCACCCCAATAGGTCGTTATCTTGCGATTGCCGCCATTGTCGCGTTGGCCTTAAGCGGCGTCTACATGAAAATTAGGTCCGATGCCATTGCAGAGGTCGAGGCTGCGGCGACGGCTGATGCTCTAAGGAGAACACAAGATGCGATACGTGCTGGCGATGCTATTGATGTCTCCCCTTATGGGCTGCTCAAGTCTGACGGGCACAAGCGAGATTAATGGCGCTGTGTGTAACGTATGGAGAGACGTATCCTGGTCATCTAAGGATACGACAGCAACTATCATTGAGGTTAAGCAAAACAATGCTCGCCGCGAAGGGTGGTGCGCCAACGCTAAATAGGTGATATAACGAGAAGATGCTGGAGTTTCTGCAATGACTACACCCATGTCATATGACGGTTCAGTAGCTGGGACTACCAGCTACATTGCCCAAATTGCGACTATGGCTGTTGTTCAGGAAGATAATCCTGAGTTTTTGACAATTTTGCCCCAGATGATTGTCTACGCCGAATTGCGCATGTATCGCGATTTGGACTTTCTGTTCACTTCTGGTTCGACTACTGCATATAGCTTGACTGCTGGCAGCCGTATTCTGAACGTCAACGCAGATACGTTCCCATATGGTACTCTGGTGGTGCCGGAGCAGATTAACGTGTTAGTTGGTTCTACTGACCCAGATGTCGCTGATCGCGTCCCGCTTCTTCCAACCACAAAAGAATTCCTAGACGCGGTTTATGGCTCTGGCGCGGTAACCAATAGGGGTGTCCCGCAGTATTGGGTTCCTTTTGATGACTATACCTTTTTGGTTGGGCCATATCCTGATCAAGGCTACACGGTAGAACTGATTGGAACGTACAGGCCAAATAGTTTGTCTTCCACAAATCTGGAGACATTCATCAGTAAAAATTTGCCGGATCTGATGATTATGGCCTCGATGATCTACATCTCTGGCTATCAGAGGAACTTTGGCCGCGCCAACGATGACCCCCAGATGGCTGTTACTTATGAGAGCCAATATCAAGCTCTCCTGAAGGGTGCGGCCATCGAAGAGGCTCGTAAGAAGTTTGAAGCCGCAGGCTGGTCGTCGCAGTCTCCGTCTACGTTCGCAACTCCGACAAGGGGTTAAGCCATGCCGCATCAGGCGTTGAAGTTGCTCCCAGGCGTGGATGTCAATAAGACTCCTGCGCTAAATGAGGCTGCAATTTCGCAGAGCCAGCTCATTCGGTTTATTCCTGATCGCACACTTGGCGGGCTGGTCCAGAAGCTTGGCGGGTGGACAAAGTTCTACGCCAATAAGATTGGTTCAACAGTTCGTGCGCTGTGGGCTTGGGAAGATACAAACGCCAATTCATATCTCGCTGTTGGCGCGGATGGAATAGCCCCAATTGTTGTTTCCGGAGCTAGTTCAACTACTTCAGGCGGGCTCACAGTCACTGGTGCGTCTGGCACCGGAACGACTGCTACGCTTACCTATTCGGGTGGCTACACGTTTCTTGTCGGCAGCACGATCACCGTCTCTGGCATGACACCTAGCGGCTATAATGGAAGCTACACCGTAACTGCTTCTGGTTCCGGCACTGTTTCCTATGCAAATGCTACTACCGGGTTCACTACTGGGGGCAAGATTGGCGCTACTGCCACCCTTACATTCACCAATACATTTATTTTTACAGTTGGGAAAAGCATCACCGTCAGCGGCATTGATCCCAGCGGGTACAACGGCACCTTTACAATCACAGCCGCAACCTCGACCAGTGTCTCCTATTATGTGACCTCAACGCCCGGATCATATGTCTCTGGTGGTTTGATTACAGGCGGCGGAAATTCGCTTGGGATTATTATTTCAGGTGGCAGCCAGGACATCACGCCAGAAAAAACCGCAACTAGTGTAGCGGTCAACTTTAGCACAACTTCTGGAAGCAATGCCGTTGTTGTTGTTGATCCAGGCCGCAATACAAACAGCTACTATGTTGTTGATATACAAACACAAGTTAGCATTGGCGGAATTGTCCTTTTTGGGCAATATGCCGTTAGCAACCCAAGTTTGAATGTTAATCAATATACAATCTATGCGGCAGACAATGCTACATCGACGGTCAATAACGCAGGGGCAGTGCCCGCATATACAACTGCAAGTGGATTAAGTTCTGTAAATGTTTTGTTAAACAATCATGGATATGTTGCGGGAGATACATTTCCTGTGCTGATTGCTACTCTTGTCGGAGGCATCACAATATATGGAAACTACACAATTGTTTCCATTGCCGATGCAAATAACTTTACCATAGCAGGTTCAGTAATCGCGACATCAACTGCAACTGTCTCTGAAAATGGCGGCCAAGTGCGTTTTGTTTACTACAACGGTGTTGGCCCATCTCCTCCTGGTCTTGGCTATGGCTCGGCTGGGTATGGCCTCTATGGTTATGGTGGTTATGTTCCGGCTTTGTATCGCGGTGTTCCAATCAATGCAATTGACTGGTCTTTAGATAATTGGGGCCAAGTTCTAATTGCAAACCCTCTTAGTGGGCCAATTTACACTTGGAACCCAACTGTTGGCAATGCTGTTGCTAACATCATCGTCGCAGCACCACCCGTCAATCGGGGTATATTTGTTGCTATGCCGCAGCGTCAGATCATCGCCTGGGGAACTACGTTTACAGGCATCATTGACCCAATGCAGATCCGCTGGTGCGACGTTAACAATTACAATGACTGGACAGCCACTATCACTAATCAGGCGGGCAGCTATCGCATCCCCAAGGGATCTCGGATTGTCCAAGGCATCCAAGGGCCGCAGCAGGGCTTGCTTTGGACCGATCTTGGCATCTGGGCAATGCAATATGTTGGCCCTCCATATGTGTACCAGTTCAATGAGCTTGGGACTGGCTGTGGCCTTATTGGGCGCAAGGCTGCCGGGTCGATGAATGGCATTGTCTACTGGATGGGCCAAAGTCAATTCTACCGGCTTGCTGGTAGTGGTGTTGAGCCTATCAAGTGCCCCATTTGGGACGTTGTGTTTCAAGATCTGGATACGACTAACCTTGACCGGATCAGGATCGCCCCCAATTCTCGTTTTGGTGAAATCACTTGGTATTTCCCTACTAAGGGGAATGGTGGCGAAAACTACGGATATGTGAAGTACAACATCCTATTAGATCAATGGGACTACGGGTTTAACAACTCAGATAACCCATATGTGTCTCGTTCAGCATGGATCAACGAATCAGTGCTTGGCCCTCCTATTGGCGCGGGCCTGAACCAATATCTCTATCAGCATGAGACATCTACGGATGCTGACGGAATAGCGATGAATGCGTATTTTCAAACTGGCTATTTCGTTTTGAACGAAGCCGATGTGAAGATGTTCATTGACCAGGTCTGGCCAGACATGAAGTGGGGGTATTTTGACGGGGTACAGAGCGCCAACGTCTTGCTGACCTTCTACGTAACTGACTATGCAGGCCAAACACCATTGGTTTATGGGCCATATACCTTGACACAGGCAACGACTTATATCACTCCACGTTTCCGTGGTCGCCTAGTCTCGATCCGCATTCAAAGCACTGATATTGGATCATTTTGGCGTCTTGGTAATATCCGCTACCGCATTCAAGCCGACGGCAAGTACTAGAACAGGGCTTTAACTGATGCCAGCATCACTTGACGATATTCTTACTACCCAGAAAAACGGCGTTGTCGCCATCAATGGGTTGAGGGGCATCCTTCAAACCATATCCGATAATTTGGTCATCATTGCAGGAAATTCCGGTAACACGTACCCATCAACCATCAGCGCAACCATTGCGGCCTCCACAACAACGCTTGTGGTTGCTGGGTCTGGCAAACTGTTCAGCGTGTCAATCCCGGTTCATGCCGGATCTGCTCAAGTTTACGTTTATGATTCTGCAACCACTGGCGGCATATCGGCGACGAACCTGATCTATGCGTCTCTACCATCCAACGCGGCATCTTTCACGCCGTATCAAGATGTGAAGCTTCCCTATACCCGTGGCCTAGTTCTAAAGACTGATGCCGGAATTAATTTCTGTGTCGGCTACACACCCAATTAAGAGGATGCCATGCCATTAAAAAAGGGTTCCTCCAAGGCCGTTGTAAGTTCCAATATTGGTGAACTTGTGAAATCCGGTCATCCGCAAAAGCAAGCCATTGCCATCGCTCTGAGCGAATCACGCAAAAAGCGCGCTGCTGGTGGTAATCTTGTGCCAAAGGTGCCGAAGGTGCCATCCGCGCCAGTAGGCGCGGGCATTAAGCCCCATGTTGGCCCAATCCATAGTTCTGTGGCGGGGCGTACAGATCATCTCCCAATGCATGTCCCATCGGGCTCCTACGTAATCCCCGCAGACATAATCTCGGCTATGGGTGAGGGGAATACCATGGCTGGGTTTAAGATCATGAACGACATTACAAAGATGTATGGGGGGATTCCCAAGGCTTTTGCCTCCGGGGGGGTAGCTGGCCAAAAAGTTCCGATTGTCGCTGCTGGCGGGGAATATGTAATTCCCCCTGAAGTAGTGATTAATGTTGGGAATGGGGATATGAATGCTGGGCATACAGAGTTGGATGACTTTGTGCTGAAGATGCGGGCTAAGACCGTGAAGACACTTAAGGGTCTAGCTGCGCCGAAAAAGAACTAGGGGGTAGTTCATGTCAGAAGATATCGGTGTAAGGATTGGCGGCCCGGAAGATGTTCACCCCATGATGGAGTTGGCGCTTCAAGCTTGTGAAGAAAATGGGTTTGTAGATCCTAACCCGCAGAAGCTTTTGGCCGAAATCTGGCCTGCACTTAACCTAGACCATGGTTTAGTTGGTATTATTCAAGATGGTGGGGGCCAACTTGAGGGTGCAATCCTTCTCAGAGTGGGGCCGATGTGGTACTCTGACGCAAATGTACTGGAAGAACGAGCTATTTTCATTCATCCAGACTTCCGGAATGCCAAGGGTGGTCGAGCCCGTCGCCTTTGTGAGTTTTCGAAAAGGGCTGCTGATACCTTGGAAGTGCCTCTAATGATTGGTGTTTTGTCAAACCATCGGACTGAGGCTAAGGTGCGCTTATATGAGCGCCAATTTGGCAAGCCAAGTGGTGCGTTTTTCCTGTATAATGCACGTACAGGTTTTCGAGGTGAGGCCGCTACATGAGCAATATTTTTGTCTTTAGGCAGCCTCCTAAGGGTTTCATCGATACCTATTTTGGTGGTGGTGGCAAGGGTGGCACAACTTCTTCATCCCAAACAGTGTCGATCCCGCCGGAAGTTTTGGCGCGGTACAATTCTGTTAATGCTCGCGCTGAAGATGTCGCTCAACAACCATTTCAACAGTATGGCGGTGAGTTTGTTGCTGGGTTAACTCCGACTCAGGTAGCGGGAACAAACGCTACCAATGCTGCCGCAGGGCAAGCACAGCCCTATTATGGCGCGGCTGCGCAGAACCTTATGGGAGCCCAGCAGGGTGGCGCTAACTATATAGATCAGGCCACTGGGCAGCTCCAATCTGCGCAACAGACAGGCCAGGCGCTAGGCGCTGCTGCTGGGCAACAGTATGGACAGGCGGCGGGGGTTGCAAGGCCATATTATCAGGCGGCTACACAGGGGACTCAACAAGCTCTTGCAGGCGCGCAGCCTTATCAACAGGCAGCCACTCAAGGTGTACAGCAGGCCGTTGCAGGCGCGCAGCCTTATCAACAAGCTGCAACCATGGCAGCGCTTGCCGGGGCGCAGGGGATTGATCCGGGTAGATTGCAAACTGGCCGTTATATGAACCCATATGTTGGTAGCGTAGTTGGTGCCACGCAAGCTGCAATGGGTCAACAACAGGGCCAGCAACTTGCTCAGCAGCAGGCTGAAGCCGTTCGCGCTGGAGCTTTTGGTGGCGAACGCGCTGGGCTGCAACGGCAGACATTGCGTGGCCAACAGGAATTAGCTCAGGCTCAAGCTATCGCGCCTCTTTATCAACAAGGGTACCAGCAGGCGCTGCAAACTGCCCAGCAGCAACAAGGTGTTGGGCTTGGTGCTGCGCAAGCAAATCGCGCTGCAATTCAGCAAGCTGGTCAACAGTTAGCTGGTCTTGGCCAACAAGGTTACGCTCAACAGCTTGGTGCTGCGCAGCAATTGGGAGCGCTTGGCCAACAAGGTTACGCTCAACAGCTTGGTGCTGCGCAGCAAATGCAGGGACTTGGTCAAGGGCTTTATGGCCAGGCCCTTGGTGTCGGCCAAGCATTCCAGGGCCTTGGGCAGCAACAATATGCTCAAGGCGCTCAGACAGCTCAGCAACTTGGGGCTCTTGGTCAACAAGGCTACACGATGGGTGCTGGAACTGCCCAGCAACTTGCTGGATTGGGCACTGGAGCGCAGGCGGCTGCATTGCAAGGTGCGCAGGCTCAGTTGGCTGCGGGCCAGGTTGGTCAGCAGACCCAGCAGGCTCAGAACACGGCTCAGTATCAGCAGTTCCTGCAAGAGCGTGGCTACCCATTCCAAGTGGCTCAGTTCTTGGCCAATATTGCCATGGGCACTGGCGCGCTTTCTGGCTCAACCACCTCTGGCACTCAAACATCACCGGGTGGGTTCTTCTCTGATAAGCGTCTGAAAAATGACGTTAAGGAGATTGGCGAGACCCATGATGGTCAACCTATTTACAGCTACAAGTATAATGGCGATGACCGCACTCAAATCGGTTTGATGGCTCAGGATGTTGAGAAAAAGCATCCCGATGCTGTTGGCCTGATGGGTGGCTACAAGACCGTGGACTACAAGAAGGCTACTGAGGATGCTGAACGCACCCACAAAGACATGGGTGGCGGTCTGGTCCCTGATGGCTTTGATCCTAGCTCTATGGGTGGCGCGGTCACTTCAGACACGGCGGGTGAGAACTTTGAGCGCGGCGGATATGTCGGCGGCGGTCTGGTTGATTCGAACGATTGGGCCAATATCATTGCGGCTAACAAGCAGGCTCTCGGCATGTATGGCGGCGCGCAGCCTATAGGTGGGCCTGTGGGGGCTACTGGAATTGTCCCGGCAGCTAGCATCCCGGTTCCTAAGCCCATTGAGGCTGCGAAGATGTCGATGCCTGCGCAGCGCCCGTCTGGACTGTCTACTGCTATGCAGACTGGCAAAGACATTGCTGGAACGTACAGCATGGGCAAAGCTGGCTTGATGGGCTCCGCGCCAACAAAGGATGACCCTACAGGGTCCGCTGGACTTATTGGCGGCCAGGGTAAGCTAAGCGGTGAAAATATCTTCTCCAAGGGCAAAGATTTCTTTGGAGATATGTTTAAAGCAGAAGGCGGTCTCATTGTTCCGCGCCACGCATATGCGGATGGTGGCGGTGATGATAGCCAGGGGGACGAAGCTGTTCCTTATGATCCCAGTGATGTCATGGGCAGCAAAGACCCGATGGAGGGCGTCCTCAAGGCTGGGTCTCAGAAGCATGAGTTACTGAAGCCTGCGCAGATGCAAACCTCTGGTGGTGGTGGCGGAAGTTCTGGCCTTGGCCTTGGAAAAATGGCGGGCTCTGTGATTGGATCTGCTTTTGGCCCGCTTGGCTCTATGGCTGGTAGCGCCCTTGGCAGCTTGCTTCCCTTCAGTGAAGGCGGTTTGGTTCCGCGCCAAGGGTACGCTCTTCAAGGCGCGACTGACGTCCCCGCTGACTACTCTCCTGAAGCAGATATGCCGTCTCCCAATGCCCAAGAAGCTGGGCTTGTGCTTGAGAAGCCTAAAACACCATCCTTAGATCAAGATCCAACCCTTGGGCTTATTTCCAAGTTTGAGGGTTTCCGTGATCGTCCGTACTACGATGTTAATGCTCTGCGTACAGGATTTGGTTCTGACACTGTAACTCTTCCCGATGGAACAGTTCGCCGGGTAAATGAAGATACTCGCGTTTCCGTGGAAGACGCTAAACGCGATCTTGCGCGCCGTGCGGCTGAGTATCAGGGTCATATCAAAGGTACTGTTGGAGAAGAAGCTTGGAACAAGCTTGATCCGAATTCACAGGCTGCGTTAACTTCTGTCACTTATAATTATGGGCGTCTTCCTAAGTCGGTTGCCGAGGCAGTGCAATCTGGAGATAAGGCTTCGATTGGCGCTGCTGTCAACGCTCTGGGTATGCACAACGAAGGTGTTAATGCACGCCGTCGCGCAGAAGAAGCATCTCTTATTGACCCCGAAGGCAAGTATGCAGCAGCTTTAACAGTTCCTCGTCCTCCTATGTCGATTGGGGATGCTGTCGCTAGCGCTCGTGGCGCTGCTCCTTCTGGCGCGGAGGGAAAGAAAAGCATTGGTGATGTCGTCACCTCTGAAGGCTTCATTGTCCCCGCTTTGGGCTTCCTTGGCTCTATGTTGGCATCTGATAAGCGCAACCTTGGCCAGGCTCTTGGTGAAGGCATCATGGGTGGTGTCGGGGCATATCAAAGCCAACGTAAAATGGCTGCTGATATTCCTAAGACTGAAGCTGCGACCAAGCTTGAACTTGCCAATGTCAGCCGTACTGACATGATGACCCGCTCGCTTAGGGCTGGAATGCTTGTCCCGACATGGCAACCGGGTGTTGGCCTTGTTGTCATCGACAAGGAAAATCCATATGCCGGAATGACCCCGGTTACTGACGCAGATGGCAAGCCGCTTCCAGGCAATGAGAAGTTGGTTGAGGAAATACAGAAGAGCGGCTCAGCTCCTGCTGGAACGCCTGGAGCAAAGCCGGGTGCAGTTCCGGCGGTTCCTGTAGCGCCTGCTGCAAAAACGAGTGATATCACGCAAATAATCCAGAAGCCGGTAGACGCGACATCGTGGACACCCACGACGTCTGTTCCTAAAAACTATATTCCCGCCAATCAGGCGAATATAACCATGAGAGATCCAAGCACTGGCGGGATGACAGATGCCGCGAAGGGCGCATATGAATCTGGCAAGGCGGCAGTTGGAGAGTTGGAGGCGAAAGCCCGAAACACCGGTCCAGCAATGGTTCAACTGCAGTCAATTATTCAAGAGTACAATAGTCTTCCTGAGGCTGGGCTTCTTGCCCCTGGTGCTGGGGCAACGCAGCGTTATGCGTTGATTGACAAGGCTAACGCTGCTCTGAGAGCAATTGGAGCAGAACCAATTGATCGCAATTCAGCTGGTGCGGTTGAGGCTATCAACAAGGGGACCTTTAGCCTCGGCGCTACCCTAGCCAACTCCATCGGGACTAGAGAGCCTGGGTACATAGTTTCCCAAGCAGTCAAAAATAGCCCCGGCATTGAAATGAGCAAAAGAGGGTTCGAGCTTGTTTCAAGTGGATTAAAGCAAAATGCTGAATATTCAAATGATCGCGCTAGATTTTTCCGTGATTATTTGAGTAAATTCCAGCATTTGGATGGAGCGCAAGAAGCTTTTGATCATGCAAATCCACCGGAAATGTATGCTAAAAGAGCTATCTTGAATACCATCCCGGCGGATGAAAAAAACAGGCTTGTTGAATTTGTTCGTAAGAATGGTGAAAAATATCCGAATGAAACTCGGACAACTATTCAGAATTTTGAAAGAGAGCATAGCAGAGGTTCCGCCGCTCTTGTGCTGGGGAGATAACTATGCCGCTTCCGGATCAGAGTTCTGAGGTAGACACGGGCGCACCTGAGCCGCTTACTTTTGGAGCTAAGCCCGCGCCAGAAAGGAAAGTGGCATCTGAGCCAGGTGCGCCCATGCCTCTTACGTTCGGCACTAAGTCTGAGCCAACAGAGGCTGATTGGGAGAAGATGCCCGCATCTGAGGTGGCCTCTAGGGCTCTCTCTGCGGCTCCTGCGAGCGCTTGGGGAGCTATAAAGGCTATCCCTGAGGCTATCTACAACTATCAGGAAACTGGCGAGGGTCTGAAGCAGCTTGGACAAGGCATTGCATCAAAGGCTCGCGGTGCGTTTGGTGCAGTTCAGGACCCCGCCAAGAAGGCAGAGGACGAAGCTGTTCTTAATGCCATGTTTGAGCCATATACTTCTATTGCTGGGTTCAAGAAGGCAATAGCTACTGATCCATTTAGCGTGCTGTCTACTGCTGCTATCCCCGTTACTGGCGGTGCTTCTGGGTTAGCTAAAGGTGCGCAACTTGCAGGAGCTGCTAGCAAAACAGGGAAAGCGCTATCTGCGCTTGGCAAAGGAACTGGCGCTGTTGCCACGCTTATGGACCCTGTGTCTACAGTTATATCTGCCGGTAAGTTTGCTGGTGAAAATATCGTATCGCCTCTCGCAAAAAAGACGGCGGCTGAAGCATCTGGCATTTCTCCAGTAGCAATTGAGCAAGCATACCAGGCGGGCAAAGTTACTGATCCCGCGATCAAGGATGCCTTCAACACATTTGCTACTGGACAAAAGAACGCCGTAGACCTGTCTCAAGACATGAGCCAAGCAGTAAAAAGTCTGCGTGATGCGGAGATGGCTAAATGGGGTGCGACAAAAGAAGGAATCTTGGAACTTCAACAAGAGGTTCCATTCGATAAGATTTACAAGTCCATTGAAGAGGCCAGAGGGAAAATTGGGCCTGTTGAAAGTGCGCGTGTTAATGGCTTAAAAGCGCATCAGGCTTTAGATTTGCTTGAAAATGATTTGCGCGTAATGGAGGCAAAGCCGCCAGGTTCATTTGAAAAAACTGTTGGTGGGCTTGATCAGTTTAAGCGTGAGCTTTACGCTGAACAGGGTCAAGCACCAAATAGAATGGCTGAAAACGCCATGAAAAATGTATATGCAGGCGTCACGGGCGCAATTGGCGATGCAGCTCCCCAATATACTAAACTTATGCGTGACTATGAACGACTTTTAGATACTATGGGGACTATCAAAAGTACTCTTGGCACCAGAGAAGGCGCAAATGCCAGTGCTGAGATGATTAAACTCATCAAGGCCCAGAATGATCTTAGCAAAAATAAGTTTATCCTACAGCTTGCTGAGTATGATCCAACGCTGACTTACAAGATCGCTGGCGCTGCAATGCACGAAGCCGCTGGTAAGCCATTCAACTGGGTAAACTCTTTGACGCCAGCTCAATTGGCGCATTTTGGATCTTCATTTTTCTCTGGTATCCCTGGGCATACTGCTGGCGCGGCTTTGTTGATAGCTGGCCAAAGAATGCTGACACCGGAAACCGTCAAAAAGATATCTTATGGCGCAGGAGAACTAGCCGGATCAAAACCTGTCCAAGCCATGGGTGCGGCTGCTCCAACGGCGGACATGACCAGGCGGGCGCTTCAGGGATCAACTCAGAGAATGCAGGGCGAGCTTGACCGACAGCAGCGCAAATCAGGTGGCCGTGTCTCAGATAAGCTGGTAACTATGGTTGACCGCGCCAGGAAGAACATCAACAATCAGACTGAAAGCCTTCTCGGTGTCCACGACAATCATGTCGCGCAGGCGCTTGAGATCGCTAACCGTAACCTTGAGGGCTGATCCATGTCAACGCAGTCAGTTAACAAGGATATGATTCTCCCCGCCAACGGGGAGTACGTCAACACATGGAACGTCCCGGTTAACGCAGACTTGACCATCATCGACAACGCCTTGGGCGGGACGACGAGCCTGAACGCTACTGCTGGCTCGGTGACGCTGACTGCGGCCCAGTACCAGCCCCTGATCCTGAACGTGACCGGCTCGATTTCCGCAGATGTAACGTATACAATTCCCTCTGGGGTTGGTGGCCAATGGATCGTCAAAAACCTGACGACTGGTGGGTATTCAGTTATCATAGTCTCGGCTGGTGGCGGCTCCTCTGTGGCCGTAACGAATGGGGTTATTTCGACTGTTGTTTGCGACGGAACAAACTGCTATCAGCCCACAAACACGGACGTACCCACCGGCGGCGGGACAAATCGTGCATTCTACCTTAATGACATCATCATCACATCGAGTTATACTATCCCCACGGGCAAAAATGCTGGCACGTTTGGCCCTGTGACGATAAACTCTGGCGTAACGGTGACTGTGCCCACTGGTTCAACTTGGAGTATCGTTTGATGGGTGACTTAACACTTAGGGGGGCAACCTCTGGGAGCATCACGATCACCCCTACGGCTGTGGCGGGGACGAATACGATCACGCTCCCCGCATCGACCGGGACAGTGGCCTTGACTGCTAGCCCCACATTTACCGGCACCGTGACGGCTACGACTGTCACCAGTCCCGCCGCAACGGCGCTCACCATCCAGTCGGCTGGCACGACTGCGATGACGATTGGAACGACGCAGAACGTCGGCATTGGGACGACATCGCCGCAACGTCGGTTGGATATTGAGCAGCTTTCAACAGACTATCAATTTAGAATGGGTGACACTTCAAACTATTATGACATCGGAAGAAACACCTCGGATGGGTTGCTGCATTTTTACGGTAGCCAAGCTCCGGCAAGTGGGTATGTTTTTGATACAGTCAATGGCGAGCGTATGCGCATCGACACCAGCGGCAATTTGCTGGTGGGGACGACGGCGGGTTCTGCTAAATTAGTAGTTGCCGCAGCATCTGGAACAAGTGCAATCATATTTGCTAATAATACAACGGGTTCTGGCAACCAAGGTGCATTTTCTGCTACACTTGGGTCAACAGCTAATAACGCTGGGTCATATCATTTTGCTGGTACTACAGGTGCTTCTAGCTGGTACTTGCTTGGCAATGGTACGACAAGCTACTCGTCAGATGAGCGTCTCAAAAAGAACATCACGACCACTCGTGATGGATATTTAGATGACATTTGCAAGCTTCGTGTTGTCAAATATCAATGGGCTGTAAATGACGATAGTTCGCCTACTGAACTAGGCTTGATTGCGCAGGAGGTTGAAGGCATCTTTCCGGGCCTTGTGCAAGATGCTCTTTTCCCATCTGAAGACGGTATCGCATATAAAACCTTAAAGGGTAGCGTTTTGCCAGTGATACTGCTCAAAGCCATCCAAGAACTTTCCGCCAAGAACGACGCGCTTGAAGCTCGTCTCGCTGCGTTGGAGGCTAAATAATGACTGGTACACTCATAGCTAACACCATCAACGCGGGTGCAGCAACCGCTCTCACCATTCAGTCGGCTGGCACAACTGCGATGACGATTGATACGTCGCAGAATGTTGGGATTGGCACGACTTCGCCTAATGCCTCCTACAAACTCGACATCACAGGAAAGGTTCGCGCCACAACGGGGTTTGCGGTAACTGGCGGAAATACAATTCAACTTTTTGAGTCAACAAATAATAACCAATGGGTTCTGCAAAATAACACAAACAACTTAACATTTACCTATAATTCCACCGAAGCCATGCGCATCGACACCAGCGGCAATTTGCTGGTGGGGACGACGACACAAGCAGGGCGCGCTACTTTTTCTTGGGTCAGCGCATCGCAGGGCTGCCTTATTACACGCTCAACCTCAGAGACATATGCGGGTTCTCCAGTTGTATTTCAAAATAGCTCTGGAGCAACGGCTGGTTTCATAAGCCAAGCAACTTCTTCTGTTTCATATAACACTTCATCTGATTACCGGATGAAGGAAAATGTTGCGCCGTTGAGTGGTGGGTTAACAACCATTGGTGCGTTGAAGCCGGTCACATATGATTGGAAGATTGATGGGTCTTCTGGCGAAGGTTTTATTGCTCATGAAATTCAAAACGTCATCCCCCATGCCGTCACAGGCAAAAAGGATGCCGTCAACGAAGACGGTTCCATCAAGTCGCAGGGTGTAGACTACAGCAAGATAGTGGTCCACCTCGTCGCCGCTTGCCAAGAACTTTCCGCCAAGAACGACATGCTTGAAGCCGCCAACGCTGCTTTTGAAACACGTCTTGCTGCTTTGGAATTGAAGTAAAAAAACCCCAGCTAAACCAAATTAGCTGGGGCAAGTAAGCGTTTCGACAATTTACAGAGCTGGGCTTGTAGGCAGCAGACGCACGACTATCGCCGCATATAAGCCAAGAACCATTCCTTGACTCAGTCAGTCTCTCACATGG
>Ga0209084_1000540_pt1 | contig 35664 bp, 23 predicted proteins | sample C_130820_MF_Meta_FD_187309 | JGI IMG/M metagenome (GOLD analysis project Ga0209084, IMG submission 187309) | Freshwater microbial communities from Lake Croche, Canada to study carbon cycling - C_130820_MF_MetaG (SPAdes) (version 2) | ecosystem: Environmental > Aquatic > Freshwater > Lake... | reverse complement strand
TTAACAGTCAAATTCTTGATACGGATCATAGATTTCTATAGATATCCAGCAGCAGGTTTGAGTTGAACTTGTCGCTGGTGATGTTGGTTATCTGGCTGGTAACAATCTGATCAACACTTTCAAACTGTATGTTGCCCAGCATGATGTTCTCGCCAAGATCAATTTCCTTCTGCGGGATCAAACTGATTTCTCGTAGTCGATATGTGTCAATAAAAGTTTCTTTGATAAATGTAGCTTCTTCGTAGCTGATGTCAATATCAATGTTGACCCTACAATGCATACCCGGCAGCAGCATGGCTTCGGTGTGATTCAGCACATCACTCAGCTTGAACACACGATAGCGTGGTTGATCAGGCCAGGCATGATACACAGGGTCTTTACCCCACTCCAAGATAGTGAGTCCACGATCGTCATCGCCGGCATCGGCATAGTTGTGCGGAAAGCAGTTGCCAATGTAGGTAATGTTCTTCTGTGTCTGTCGCTTGTGGAAGTGCCCGGTAAACACATGATCAAAGTTGTTGAAGTGTTCTCTACGTACCTCACCGTGATCTGGCATGGCCACCATGGCGTTCATCAGGTATCCTGGCAGTTCAAAGTGCCCAAACATGTACTTGGCTGATAGCTTGGGGATTCGCTTGTGATCGTCCCCAACAAGCCAAGGAGCGATAACCACATCCCCACTAGTAAACCAATCGTTAACAATTTGAATGTTCGGGAGGTGACGAGCCCAGTCAACCGATTGGATATCGCGTTTATCGCGATAATACAGATCATGGTTGCCGGGAATAAAATAAACACGATCAAAGTTATCATTTAAGTGCTCTAGTGCCCTAAGGCTGTAATTCAAAGTTACAATATTGATGCTGGCTCTATTGTTGTGCCAGTCTCCAAGAAACATGGCAGTTTCACAACCCTCCAACTTGGCCCGGGCAGTGGCCCATTTGACAAAATTCAAACAGTCGTCGTTGTGAACTTGACTGTTGGATTTCAATCCAAAATGTATGTCCGTGAATATCGCGGCTTTTTTAAATAGATTAGTCATTGATACAAGTATAGCAGAAAACAGTGGCTAGAAGCGACGGGCAATTTACTCGTCTCCGCCCCCACCTCCGCCACTGCTCATCATCTGTCTTGAGTAGCTGGGGTTCATCCCATTCATTTCTAAAATATCGTCGCGCAGGTTCTGATTGCGTTTTTCAATATTTAGGACGCGAGTAAAGCTATTAGTGATAGCGGCAGTATAATACGCAAAAGGGTTCTGCGATTTTGACTCGTCAAATTGCAATCCAATTTGGCTGAGCTGTAGCAAGGCTTGGCTTCGCATTTCGTCATTGTAGGTATATCCTCTCCAGTTACTTCTTGTGGCATAGCGTTCACACAGCTTCATGAACATCAGCGCCAGCTTCTTGGTCATGGTTCCATGGTCCCTGCTGAATTCCCCAGTGATCAAATCGCCGCGCCAGTGGCTCTTGCCAATGCATTGTGGTTGCCCGGCCACTGTGTCCAGTCTATAGTGTTGGAATGGGGGAAAATTGCATTTGGTATACTTGGTAGTGGCCAAGACATCTTCGTCGTACTCGGTGCGCACGATATCTTCTTCTTCGTCCTCTAGGTCCAATTTGGCCCGGGCCTTGGCGCTTTTGATTTCGTCCACAGGAATATGATCCCAGGTCATGACTCGAAAAACCACATCGGTGTCTGCGATAGTAGCAACATCAATCTCAAACTCGTCCAGTCTGCGTTTTTCTCCAGATGCCAGTACTGCTGCTTCGTGTGCCAGTTTGGCCAGGCGCTCGCTTCTTGATTGCCTAGCTTCCAGTATGGTTTCTGGAGTAATGCTCGAAATATCCTGTAGGATCATATCGTAATCAGCGTCCACTGGTTGCAAGAATACACAATAGGTACTTTTGCTCTTGTGGATCTCTTTTAGGATGTCTTTGTTGTTGAGATAATTATGTTTGATGGTAGTTCTCCTTATAATATGTGTACATTTTACATTGAATAAATATTAAACACAAGAGGTTTTTATGTCAGATTCCACAAGTTCAGCACAGGGGGATGCAGCTCGAGATGCACGACTCAAAGTGTCACGGATCACAGAAGATGCCACTCTGAATTTAAAGCTGGCCATGACCACCACAGAAACCCGGGTCAACTTTGACGGTGGGATCACACAGCAAGATGATTGGCGTGTAAAAGTCAGTGTGGGTCCCAGTGCTGGCATACTTTATCAAAATTCAGGCGGTGTCTTAGATCCATTGCGGGAAACAAATGGGGTGATATTCCCGTATACTCCCAGCATCACCACCAGCTTCAGTGCTGGGTACTCCTCACAAAAACTCACACACAGCAACTATGCATCGCATTTTTATGACAGCAGCGAAGTTGCCGGAATATCAATAACTGGTGATTTCACTGTGCAAAGTGTAGATGATGGGTACTACTTGTTAGCATGTATTTATTTCTTTAGGGCTGCTACAAAAATGTTCTATGGAGCCAGCACACACATGGGCAACCCCCCGCCCCTGCTGTTCCTAGATGGATATGGCAAGTACTATCTTCCGCACATACCCTGTGTGTGTACTGCATTCTCCCATACCATGGGCGCTGATGTGGATTATGTACAGATACCAGGTATCACAGGACCCAGTGCCGACAGCTCAGGCAAAGGCAGCACAGCAAACACCACACAGGGAACCACACGTTTGCCTACATCAAGCCAAATACAGATAACACTACAACCAGTCTACAGTCGTAGAACAGTCAGTGGATTTGACCTTGAGAACTTTGCCAAAGGCAAACTGTTGGATAAAGGATTTATCTAATGCCCACATTCTCAAAAACCAGTCCTTACTACAACACACAGCAATTTGGACGATTCTTGGATGTCATGGTACCTAGGCCCATACCAAAGAATACCAGCGACGTTACCTATGTAATTGATTCCATATACCAATATAAACCACAACTGCTGGCATACGATTTATATAACGATGCCACACTGTGGTGGGTGTTTGCTAGCCGTAATCCCAATGTACTGGTAGATCCCTTGTTTGATTTTACCACAGGAACCAGCATCTTCCTGCCCACAAAAAGCACAATAATATCGGCCCTGGGCCTTTAAACATCGAGAAAACACATGGCCGACACCACGCCGATCAAATCAGCCGCGAAATCAAACGAACAATCCTCAGCAGACCATTCGCTGGAGTTGTCTAAAATCAAGATTGTCGACAATAATTCTGCGAGACCCAACCCACTGTTTGAGTATCCGGATTATACTTACAGTCTGAGTTTACACATTGTACCCCCGGAAAAATGGAATGAGATCATGAACGGGGCTCCATATTCCCCCACCGTGAACGCACCCGATTCGTCGGGATGGGACAGCACTGGTAGGATGGATTCATCAACTGATCCTAGGTCTTCTACAAATGCCAAAACAAACCCAAATCCAGCAAACAACATAGGGCTGGTATTGGTAGCCAGCGGCGGCAAACGCAATGCCGGCACCTATAATAGAAATCCCTACTTCAATGAAGATTTCTACTTTGATTCTTTGACCATGAAGACTGTCAATGGATTGAACAATGCTTCTAAAAACAGCAATGCAATTGAATTGCATTTTACCCTGATAGAGCCCTATGGAGTCACATTCTTAGATCGTCTTTGGTTGGCAGCTGCTCGGTGTAGAGCACACAGTTGGTCACAAATACCCTATATGATACAGATAGATTTTGTTGGCAATGACGACGCAGGTAAACCGCTGTCGCCAATTGTTGGACAAACCAAATACATACCCATTAAATTAATCAATTGCAAAGTAAAAATTACCAGCAAGGGGGCCGAATATGACATTCATGCAGTGCCATTTAACCAAAGTGCATTTGATGAAGGCAATGCCAGCACACCTGCAAATTTTGAAGTCAGCGCAAAAACCATAAAGGAATTTTTTGATGCAAGCGGATCAGCGGGTGAAGCTGCGGGCATAACGGGAGTAAACAAAGAGCTGGCCGAGCGGGAAGAAGCTACCAAAAAAGAAATCAGCGAAGAAAATAAAAAAACAAAGCCCGATGCTACCCGGGTTGCGGCATTGGCCAAAACCAATGCCGCAGTCAGCAAAGCAGTTAAAGATTCACCATACGTGGTGGGTAGTTACACAGCAGCAATGAACAGCTATCAAAAGCAGCTGGTAAAAAACAATTACCAAGACCATGAAGAAATTTATGCATTTGACATACATCCCGATATATTGGATTCTGAAATAGTAAATCCTAAAAAAAATCCAACTTCCAGGACCGAGTTAATCGATCCAGTGAAAGCCATCAGGGCCAAAGCAGGTATTACTGGTCTGGGAATTGATTTTAAGGAATCTACTTTTAGTATTGCTGCCGGCACCAATCTAGTAGAGGTTATTAATTTGGTCATGCGTAGTAGCAAATATATAAGAGATCAAGTCACAGATCCGGACGAAGATCCGCCAATTGACCCAACCAGCGATACCAGCAATCCACTCAACTGGTATAGGATTACCAGTACTGTGGAAATTTCAGATTTTGACATGGTAAGAGATGTATACAGCAAAAAAATCACATATCACGTATATCCAACTGCAATGTATAATTCAAAATTTCCGCATGCCAGACAGTCACAACCCAAGGAAATTGTCAAGCAATACGATTATATCTATACTGGAAAAAATGACAGTATAATTAATTTTGACATTACGTTTGATGCGATATTTTTTACCACGGTGAGTGTGGACCGCGGCAATGCTGCACAATTGGTAGTACAACCAAACAAGAAAAAGAAAAAACCAATAAACAAAAATAACAGCAACAATCGTATCTTCTTTCAAAACAAACAAATAAAATTGGTCTCCGGGCAAGCAGACATACCCAATGCCAATAACCCTGATACCAAGGCCATGCTGGTCAATGATCTTTATAGGTCCAGTTTGAGCAGCCAGAATGGCGATATGATATCAATAAGTTTAAAAATTATTGGAGATCCTGAGCTGATCAAGCAAGATGATATTTTCTTTAATGTAACCACAACCGGCTCTGACCGGTCACGAGTACTAGACGACAACAACAGTATCATGTTTGACAATACAGATAGGTATGCCAAAGTGACTTTTAAAACTCCAGTGGATTTTGATCAATCAACTGGGTTTATGATCACAGACACCAAATATACCACAGCAGCATTCAGTGGGATTTATAAAATTCTGATAGTGGACAACGAATTTCGTGGGGGACAATTTACGCAAACACTGCAATTGATTCGCATATTTGATAATCTTGAAGATCCCGAAGGTCCAAATTTGGCAGGCGGCGAAATCGCGGTAAGGGCCGAGGCGCCGGCAGATATACCAGAATCAAAAGCAGTTCAACTTGCTCCGCCTGTGTACAGCAAAGTCAACGGGCCGTCAAGCGGGGTAACGTCCGACAACCAAAAATCAGCTGACAGCGACGGGGAAGTCAACCCCGGTAAAACATATACCGCTAGTGTTGCTGCGGCAGATGCAACAGCGGGCAGCAGGGCCATGGTGGCACAACTAAAGGATTCGTTGGCCAATGTGCCTGCTACCCCTATTAATGGGAATACACCATGAGAGATCGTAGAGTAGGTAATAAACCACCAAATCATTTTCGCCGGGAAGAATCGTCATTGCGATTGGATCCGGGTCCGTTCTTGGCCAAGGTAAAAAACAATCTTGACCCCACTAGGTCAGGTCGACTGCAGGTATGGATCCCAGATCTAGGCGCTGGTCAAGAGGAAAAAGTAGAAAACTGGCGCACAGTCAGCTACGCCAGTCCATTTTTTGGCAGTACATGGCAAGACGATAATCAGCAAAATACATTCCAGAAAGTGCGACATACCTATGGTTTTTGGATGGTGCCACCCGACATAGATAACTTTGTGTTGTGTACGTTTGTTGCTGGAGATCCCAACCGCGGTTTCTGGTTTGCCTGTGTGCCAAACATGATAGGGCATCACATGGTACCCGGTATGGCCGGAAGTCCAAAAGTTGATACCAGTAAAATTGATGACCCAATTGTGGCATCGGTGTATCCCAAGAGCCCCAATGACACTGTGGTTGCTGAGTTCAACGAAAATCAAGATGTTGATTGGGCCAATTTTGTTAATCTTAAAAAACCCATTCATGAAGAGCATGTCAAGGTATTGATTGCTCAAGGACTGCATGAAGACTATGTTCGCGGAATAATATCCAGCAGCAGCCAGCGCGAAATGCCCAGTGCGGTGTTTGGTGTTAGTACACCGGGCCGTCCCATCAAAGATCCCGAAGTGACACCGGCATTGCTGGCAGACATTGAACAGGGCACACTATACGCAAAAGACTATGCCGTGCGTGGCAGAAAAGGTGGGCACCAATTTGTCATGGACGACGGCAATTGGCAAGATAAAGACCGATTAATTCGTTTGCGCACCAGCGGTGGACATCAGATTCTGATGAACGACAGTGAGCATATCTTATACATTGGCAACAGTGATGGCAGCGCCTGGATCGAACTGACTGGCCCGGGCCACATGAATATCTATACTACCAGCAGTGTAAATGTACGAGCACAACAAGATATAAATCTACATGCCGACAACGACATCAATATCAATGCAGGAAACAACCTAAACATCAGTGCTGGAAAAGCATTTAATCTACAGGCCACTGACATGAACATCAATGCAGGACAAACACTCACCATGTTTGGCAGCACAGTTGGTATCGGCAGCAGTGGAGCACTGAACTTGAATGCAACCGGTACCGGCACATTCAATGGGACCACCGGGCTGTATCTAACCGGCACTCAGCTGACGTTAAACGAAGGTGGTGCAGTTGGCATACGGCGACCCGACGAAATAACTCCAAATAAATTACCCGACACTGGCCAAGAAGGCAATATCTGGAAAAGTGTTGATGGGGCACTATCTACCATAGTACCAATAGCACCCACACACGAACCGTGGAAGTTGCACATGGAAACTGTACTGGCTGGTTACACTGTCAGTACATCGGATCCCTATAGGAAACCTCCCCCAGATCAAGTTCCGGGTGGTGCTGGTGGCACGGTGGGTGGCGGTACCGCAGCTACCGGAGCCGGATCTGTGATACCACAGGTGCCGGGCGCAGGCGTAACATCAGGTGCACCACCTGCAAAAAATCTACCGGTGGTAGAATGCAAGGGCGGATCCAAACCAACGGACCCAGGACCAGTGGCTGCCGCAAATGCAGGAGTAAAAAACCCAGTCAATAAGTCTTATATCAATAGGGCAGATAACCCAAACCCACCGGGCGGGATTGGGCCACTGACACAGGCACAGACAAAAGGCTTAATGACCCAGCTGGGCTGGAATGAGAGCAGTTTTAATTATGCATCAGTAAATCAATACAACTTTATGGGCAAATATCAAATTGGCGCCGCAGCTCTAGTAGATCAAGGTTATGTTAAACCGGATGCATTCAAACTAGCCGGTAACCAATGTCTTGACAACCCCAGCAGCTGGACCACCAAGGCACAAAACGAGGGTATTGATTCCAAGCAGGCATTCTTGAAAAATGGTGCCTTCCAAGAAAAAGTCATGTACAATCTTCTACAGGCAAACTATAACCAATTGAATCGCACCGGTGGCATTAAATCCGGCGACGATCAGTGTACAGTAGCAGGAGCATTGGCAGCAGCTCACCTGTTGGGTGCCGGCGGATCCAAGACCTGGCGCACCACCGGTGGCGGCTCAGATGCCAATGGCACCACAGGTACCACCTACTTTAACATGGGACGCTATGCTGTGGATGTGCTGGCCGCACCCAAAACAGCATGAGGTTAAATACATTATGAGCACTTACCGCGGATTCAGTACCTATAATAGATTTAAAAAGTTTCGGCTGACCGATTTTGAATTGGCCAAGCAGGATCTCTTTAATATCTTTAACATCCGCAAAGGGGAAAAGCTGATGAACCCGGGCTTTGGTACCATGATATGGGATGTATTGTTTGATCCGTTTACTTCGGAAACCAAACAGCAAATTGTCGATGATATAAAACGCATAGCCCAGTATGATCCAAGATTGGCATTGGCAGAAGTCACTGTGACCCAGTACGAATATGGAATACAATTGGCCTTGGAACTGACATACATTCCCACAAATCAGACCGAGCAGATGTTTATTAGCTTTAATCAAGGCACCAATTCAGCCACTAGGTCCAATTAACTGTGTGTATTATACGCACCATAAATATTAGATACTGGACTTAGAATGGCAATCAACACAAGACAAAATAGTTTATTAGTAGCTGAAAATTGGAAGAAAATCTATCAAACCTTCCAAGAAGCAGACTTTACTAGTTACGACTTTGAGACTCTGCGCAAGAGCATGATTGATTACCTCAGGACCTATTATCCTGAGGACTTTAACGACTTCACCGAAAGCAGTGAATTTGTTGCATTGATTGACTTGATAGCATTCTTGGGACAAAGCCTAGCGTTTAGAACAGATCTCAACGCTCGCGAAAACTACATAGACACAGCCGAACGCAGGGACAGCATACTCAAACTGGCACGCTTGGTCAGCTACAATCCCAAGCGCAATATATCAGCCAGCGGCCTACTTAAAATTGACAGCGTGAGCACAACCGAATCAGTGTATGACAGCAATGGTCTCAATCTCACTGGAGCAGTTATAAACTGGAATGACGGTACCAACGCCAGCTGGCTAGAGCAATTTAACTCAGTGCTGAACGCTGCCCTATCAACCAGTCAAGTCATTGGCAAGCCGGGTAATACACAAACAATCGATGGCGTTCGTACCGAAGAGTACAGTGTCAATGTAATACCAACAGCAATGAATGTATTTCAATTTGAGCAGCCAATTGAGAGTATGAACATGACTTTTGAGGCTGTCAGTGCTACTAGCCTGGGCAAAAGCTACATTTACGAAGCACCACCAAAAAATAAGAATTTTTTCAATATCTTGTACCGCAATGACAATTACGGCAACGGGTCAAACGACACTGGATTTTTTGTTTATTTCAAACAAGGCACGCTGGCCATGCAAGATTTTGCATTTGGCACAGCAATCCCCAACCGGGTGCAGAGTTTTGCCAATGGTAATGTTAATAATACCGACGTATGGGTCTACGATTTAAACAGTACCGGTGAGTTGAATAACCTATGGAACAGTGTACCGGCTGTGGCCGGGGTAAACGTGATCTATACAAAACAATCTCAGCGCAATCTATATCAAGTCAATAGCCGTGTGGGAGATCAAATTGATCTGGTATTTGGCGACGGCAGCTTTGCTAATATTCCGCAAGGCAACTTTAGAATTTACTATCGCAGCGGCACAGGTCTAAGCTATAAGATTACACCTGATGAAATGCAAAACATCACAGTGCCCATGCAGTACGTGAGCCGAACCGGTAGAGCAGAAACGCTGACCATACGTGCCAGCTTGCAGTATTCAGTAGCCAATGCAACCAGTCGCGAAACGCTGGAACAGATACGCCAACGTGCGCCGCAAACATACTATACACAAAATCGCATGATAACAGGCGAGGACTACAACATAGTTCCTTTCACCAGCTTTACCAATATCATCAAGGTCAAAAGTATTAATCGTACCAGCTCGGGACTGAGCAGGTTCTTGGACACACTGGATACCACAGGTAAGTTCTCAAGCACCAATGTTGTTGCCACTGACGGCATAGTCTACGCAAATCCGTTTGTGCGCAATTTTAAATCCATGTTGTTTTCCAATGCTGACATTGTCAACATGATCAATCAACAGCTGGTGGCCGAAATTATTGCATCCACAGAAATGATGCACATGTACTATGCAAACTATCCCGCATATGCAGTGCCCAATTGCAAATGGAAACTGAGTACCACAGGATCAAACAGTGCCACTGGATACTTTACAAGAAATTTAAAACCCTTGCCCATTGCTGGTCGAGTTGCTGGCGACACAGCTGGGTATATAAGAAAAGGTGCTATCATTAGATTTGATGCTCCCACCGGCTACTACCTTGATGTCAACAATAATCTATTGCCCGGCATGCCACAGTTGACCACAGATCACCTGTTTGTCTATGCCGGTATCAGTGAAGTATTTGGAGATGGTACCAACAACGGCCTGGGTAACTTTACCTCAGGTATTGGTCCAGTGACACTGAATATCAGGATTCCCACCGGTTGTCTAGTGGGTGCAGTATATCCAATATTCAAAAACAATTTCACCAGTACTTTTACCAACTCTGTTGTGGCCCTGATGCAGGGATTCAAAACATTTGGTATTCGGTATGACAGCGTAAAACAGTATTGGGCAGTGATTGCCGAAGAAAATCTTGGCAGTGGTGACTTTGATCTAGCTCATCAAGGCGATACCAGCGCCACCGGCTTAGACGACAGTTGGGTGATCAAGGCTAGATTTTCTGACAATGCCTATACCATATACCATCGTGGATTAGAGTATGTGTTCCAGAGCGCCGGAGAAACCACATTCTTTTTTGATAAGAAAAATAAAGTATACGATACAAAAACTGGCACAGTGTTACATGATCAAATCACAGTGCTAAAAGTTAATCAGCAAGCAGACAGTGCTGCTCCACTGGGACATGATTTTACTTGGTACATCGACAAGCCCGTTATCGGCAGTGATGGATTCTCCAGCAGAGATAAAATACTAGTAACTTATCAAGACGAAAACGGTGACAACATACCAACCGACCCTGGCTTGTTTGAGTCCATTGTGGCACCCACTGTGAATCCCACTGCTAAATTTGTCTACTTCCGGGTGGCGCCTGGGTACGATAGATTCCAAGACACTGTTGCAGTTGACACCAAGTTTGTATTCAGTAGGTATGCCACACTGGCCGACATACAGGCAAATGTCAGCATGTTCCAGCCCGGACAAGTTTTTTATGCCACCACTGACATGGTATTCTATCAATTGAACGATGCCATGATGTTGGACGTTCGCACCGATTATGTGGCACGTGTTGGGCGCCAAGGTCTATCATTCCAATACCAGCACAACAGTCCCAGCAATAGAAGGATTGATCCTAGCAGCAGTAATATCAATGATCTCTATCTATTGACATCGGCATACTGGACTGATTACAAAAATTGGATACAAGATACCAGTAACAAAGTCACCCGGCCACGAGCTCCAACCACACAAGAATTATCGTCCAGCTTTGATTCGTTAAACGATCAACGCAGTATCAGCGACACTATCATTTTTAACAGCGCAATTTTTAAACCAATATTTGGTAAGAAAGCCGACAGCAGTCTGCAGGCAATATTCAAAGTGGTAAAAAATCCATCCATTGCCACCAGCGACAACGATATCAAATCCAGTGTTATCAATGCTATCAATAACTATTTTGATATCAGCAACTGGGACTTTGGAGAAACATTCTATTTCAGTGAGTTGAGCGCGTACCTGCATCAGGTACTGACACCAAATATCGCGTCCATTGTGATAGTGCCAGCAAATGCCAATGTCAGCTTTGGAAATTTATATCAAATCAATGCCGATCCCTATGAAATCATTATCAGTGCGGCCACAGTTGAAAATGTGGAAATCATCACATCAATATCTGCATCCCAACTCAACATGGGACTAAATTAATATATGGCCACCAGCAGAACGTTACAATTTCTACCCGAAATATTTCAATCAGACACCAATAAGAAGTTCCTGTCGGCCACACTGGACCAATTGGTATCTGAACCCAATCTTGTCAGATTCAATGGCTATGTTGGTCGCAAGTTTGCACCAACCTATCAATTTAGTGATAATTATATACCTGAATCCACAGCAGATAGAACAAATTATCAACTTGAGCCCAGCGTAATCACCAAGGCTGTCAACGGATCTATAGATCAATACAGTGGTTACACAGATCTCATCAATAAATTAAAATACTACAATGCCGAAACATCAAACCATGACAGACTGTTTCAGTCTGAAATGTACACATACGACGGGCTGTTTGACTTTGACAAATTTATCAATTACAGTCAATACTATTGGTTGCCTAACGGCGTTGATCCAGTTGTCATAACATCCACAGTGGTCAGCAGTCAGCAGACATTTATTCTATCTGCTGATGTCAATACCAATCTAATCAATATTGAAAAACAAGCAGGAAACAATCCCGAGTTGACTATAGTGCGCGGCGGCCTGTATAAATTTTATACCAATCGTCCCGGGGCCAGAATCTGGATTCAGACCGAACCGGGCGTAACTGGTTTTAAAAGAGCTCAGCCGGCAGTCAGCACCAGAGATGTGTTGGGAGTCAGTAATAATGGCACCGACCATGGCACCATTGAATTCAGTGTTCCCTTGGATACTGCACAAGACAATTTTCTAACAATGCCTATCATAGGATCAGTTGACTATGCAACTACGCAATCAATTGATGACATCAGAGGGCATAGATTCAGCAGCTTGCCTGCTGGTATTGATGGCAGCATCACTGGTCCCAACTACAAAACTATAATATTTTTGTCAAGTAACGATACTACAATTTATAGAATACAATTGGTCACCAACGGGGATGACACTGACTTTATCCAGTTAGAAGTTGTACGCACAATTCCGGTGGACACTAGAGTCTATATTAGATCAGGCAAAACCAACATTGGCACAGAGTTTTACAACAATGCTGGCCGATTGGAGCAGATACCACCACTGACCAGTAATCTAGATCGACTGTACTATCAGGACGAATCAAATCCAAACGCACATGGTATAATTGACCTAGTAAATAATGCAGTAAAATCAATCAATGTTGACGAGGACATACTGGGTCGTGCCACTTATACCAGTCCTACCGGTGTGGTGTTCACAAATGGACTCATGATCAAATTTGATAACTCAGTCGCTCCAGCAAAATATGCCGACGTTGTGTATGTAATTGAAGGTGTTGGACGCAGTATACGCCTGGTTAAATTTGATGACTTGGCTTTTCCCGAGCCAGGTCTAGCAGAAGCAGGTCAAGTGCCTTGGGATCATGTTCCCTATGCCAGCGGCAATTGGGATGAACCTTTCAAGGGTCCGCCCGCACCGGACTATGTGGTCTGCAATCGCGGATCACTTGATTTGAATGCATGGGCACGCCAAAATCGTTGGTTCCATGGCGATGTGATCACAGCAGCAGCAGCATACAACAACACCATTGCCACATTTGAGCAGGCCACTAGAGCACAGCGTCCCATAATTGAATTTGAACCCAGCATACAATTGTTCAATAATGGTCGAGTTGGAAAATCGCCTGCAGACATTGTTGACACTACAACGCTGGATGCTTTTGGTGATCTGCGCACCCGATCGGTTGATTTTGTCAATCAAGGCCTAACATATACACTAAACTTCACACCTGATGCTACAGACACAGTCACTGTCACTGCTGGTGGTGTGCTGGTACCTCCAAGCCAGTACAGCATTTTTGGCAAAGTAATGACACTGGCATCACATCAAATGGGATTTGATATCAGAGTAGAAGCTCGCAGCCGTCGTGATGCAGTACAGCACAGTAGATCTCTGACAGTAAATGGCACAGAGTTCAAGGAAGGCCAGCGTGTACTGTTTGCTGCGGATCTTGATCCGTTGGTTCGTACTCAGATATATCGTGTACAGTATGCGCTACAAGATAACTCTGCCAAGGAATCCTATTATGACGGCAAAGGCCTGGGTCAGATATCTATCGAGCCGTCTACAATCAATTTTGCCAGCGTGAGTGATCCAGTAAAAAATTCACTGGATACCGACCCCACTGCTGCCACTAGATATACTTGGGAAGTACTTGGGTCGCCAAAGATATTGACTGCTGTTGAAGTTGCTGGATTAGATTATCCCGGATCGGGCGCTGTTGGGCAGATAACACAAATTGATGATCTAGGATCTCGCCACTACCTGATACATTTTACCACCCCATATACGCCAACAGAGTTCAATAACTTTGATGTTAGATTGCTGGCATCCACTGGTAGTAATTATGTATTTGGTATCAACACCGCATTTACCACTGACTTGAAAGTTGGCGGAGCAGTATATGATCTAGATGGAAAGTATCTAGGCACCGTGGCATTCATCATCAACAACACCAAATTGCGCCTGGCAGCAGAAGCAGCAGAGCCCGTGATCAACGCTGAGTTTTACTACAGAGACCCTAGGATACAATTGATTGTTTCCGATGAACCTGACGATGTACTGGTTGAATATGACACCGTGGTGTCGGTCAGTGGCCCAAATCAAGGTGTGACTTTTTGGTATGATGGCACAGCATGGCAACGTGGGCAGCAAAAGCGTGGTATCAATCAGCCACCAAAATTTGATGTATTTGACATGCAAGGTCGATCACTCAGCGATGTTGCGTACCCCAGCAGCAAATTTGCAGGCACCAACATATTTTCTTACAGGACCGGATCTGGCACAGCAGACACAGTACTGGGATTCCCGCTGGCCTATAGGAATTTCAATTCCATAGCTGACATCTTGTTCAACAACAATTTTGATCTGGATCAATTTGAGTATCTAGTAAATGGTGCTTTTGTCACTAGAAATATCAATCTAGGTTACCTGCGTGAAAACAAGTCACACACAGATTTTACTCCGCGCTCGGCATGGACCACCTGCAGTGAGCCTAGTAAACAATATCAAATCATCAACACCATAGCAGCCGGTGATACCAATTATTTTGCTATAGATATCTTACCAGATGCTGCAACCACTGTTCCTACATTGAAAGTTTATGTAAACAATGTACTGCTGGATATTTCTGCCTACGAAATAGTAAAGATTGGAGCAGTCAATACTGTTTATATTAAATCACTAGTGGCAGCCGGCGACAACATTGATATACTGATCTATAACAGAAAAGAAATCAGTTCGGTTGGTTATTATCAGATCCCTGATAATTTAAATTACAATAGTAAAAATGTCAATGTCACAGCAATGTCGTTAGGACAAATTAGAAACCACGTGACACTGACTGGACAAAATTCACTGGACCTGACCGGCCAATTGCCGGGTGACAGCAATCTAAGAGACATTGATATCAAGCACTCTGGTGGCAACATCTTGCAATCGGCAGCGCCTACAATATATGCCAGCCTATTTTTAATATCAAAACAGGTCAATTTCATAAACGGAATTGACTATGCTCGAAGCGAATACACTAAATTTAAAAATAAATTTTTAGAAACCGCAGTGAATCTACCGGGCTTGAATTTTAATGATCCCTCTAGTGCAGTTGATAAGATTCTAGAAACAGTAAACGCAGCGAAGAATCCGTCATTTCCCTGGTATATCAGTGACATGGTGCCATATGGCATATACACTTCTACTCATTACTCGGTTATAAATCCACGCGACCGTCAGTTTAAAATCGATAGCATATTTGATATTACACAATTGCAAAGTCGCGCAGTACTGGTTTATAACGGAAAGCAACTGCTGACCCACGGTGTTGATTATGAATTTTCCACCAACAGACCATCTATTATTATTAACGACACTGTGTATCTAATAACTGGATCTGTAATTGAAATCCGGGAATACAATACTGATGGCAACTACATACCCGAGACCCCTACCAAGTTGGGCCTGTATCCTAAATTTATACCAAAATTATATATTGATGATACCTATATCAATCCGGTACAAGTGATACGTGGACATGATGGCAGTATCACACCAGCATTCGGCGACTTTAGAGATTTATTTTTACTGGAATTGGAAACCAGGATATACAACAATATCAAGGTAGATCATGATCGGTTGGCAGTTGATGTACGCGATTATGTGCCCGGAAGATTTAGGTCAACCGATTATTCACTCAGTGAATTCAATAATATTATACAGGCTGCTCTATTGAAATGGGCCGGAACCAACCAGGTAGATATTGCATCCAACAGCTATTTTAATTCCGGCGATCCTTTCAGCTACAATTATAAAAACAGCACGGATGTGGTGTATGACCAACCCTTGCCTGGTTACTGGAGAGGAATTTACCAATACTTCTTTGACACAGACCGCCCACATATGTGCCCATGGGAAATGCTAGGGTTTGTTGATGAGCCGGCTTGGTGGACCAGCACATACGGTCCAGCACCATACACATCAGAAAATCAATTGCTGTGGGCGGATCTAGCAGCAGGCACCGTGCGACAAGGCGCCCGCGCCGGCACCTATAGCAGGTATGCTCGCCCCGGATTGGCGTCAATTATACCAGTTGATGACCATGGTGATCTATTACCACCATTGGGCAAAATTGCCAAGCAATTCAATAGCAGTCGCATGGCAGACGATTTTGCTGTTGGCGATGGTGGCCCAGCAGAAACTGCTTGGCGCCGCAGCAGCGAGTATCCTTTTGCATTGCAGCAGGCAATTGCACTAATGAAACCGGCAATGTATTTTGCCGAACTATTTGACACCAATGCCTACGGAAAAAATACATTATTAAATCAGTATCAAATGTCAAGTACAGGTGGTAGAATAACTCCTGCAGGCATAACAATACCAGGCGAAACAGTCAATGAATCGGTAACACGCACAGCAGGTTATATCAATTACATCAGTGACTATTTGATCAGTCTAGGAATATCTGCACCAACCAAGATACGCACTCTATTAGAAAATTTTGACATACAATTAGCCTACCGCGTGGCCGGCTTTACTGACAGGAAGTACTTGACAGCGTTGGCCGATCAGTACAGTCCTACCAGTATCAATGAATCTATTATAATTCCTGATCAGAATTATCAAGTACACCTCAATAAAAGTGTGCCAACTGATCGAGTGGTGTACAGTGCAGTCATAGTCAAGAAAACCGGTACCGGTTATACAGTGACCGGATACGATACCGCATCTCCGTACTTTACTATTATTCCCAGCAACACTGGTGGCGAAAGCTATGCGATATCTGTGCAAACAGTAAGTGCAACCATTTACAAATCATATCAATTGAGTAAATTGACAGTGCCATATGGCTACGAATTTACATCTAGACAACAGCTGGTGGACTTTTTAGTAAGCTACCAACGATTTCTAAACAGCCAAGGATTTATATTTGATCAATACAGTCAAGACCTAGGCGCTGTTCAAGATTGGGTAGTGAGCGCCCGAGAATTCCTTACTTGGACTTTGCAGGGATGGAAGACCGGCAGCATGCTGATATTGAGTCCATGCAATTCAAAGCTGAATTTAATAAGCGAACTGTCAGTGGTGGATGAAGTTACCAACGAACCACTGGGCAGCAAGATATTAGATCCTAATTTTTCTGTCATTAAAAAGAACAATCTGGTTATCTTGCGCCAAGCTGGAAATTTTACAATACAAACAGCCGACGCACAAACCATTGCCTACGCCGAATTGGATCTGGTACAGTTTGAGCATGTATTAGTATTTGACAACAACACCATATTCAATGATGTGATCTATTTGCCTGAGTTGGGCAGTCGTCAATATCGTATCAAACTGGTGGGCAATAAAACAAATGATTGGGATGGTTCTTTGAGTGCGCCAGGATTTATATACAATTCATCAACTGTTGATGAATGGCGCAGCGGTAAAGATTATCTCAAAGGCGATATTGTTTTGCATAAAAATGCCTACTATGTTGCATTGATAGATTTAATAGCATCCAGCACATTTTCTGTATCTGAATGGAGATCAATTGACAAGACGTCTATTAAAACCGGACTGCTTCCTAATTTTGCTACCAATGCAGCCAAATCAATTGCTGCATACGATGTGGATGCTGGTAATATTGACGAACAAACTCAGCAATTCAGTTCTGGATTGATTGGGTTCCGCAGTAGAAATTATCTCAATGATCTTGGTGTTACCACTGCCAGCCAAATCAAATTCTATCAAGGATTTATCAAAGAAAAAGGTACTAGAAATTCTATCAATGCGTTAAAGAATACTTCGTTCAACAATCTACAAAATAATATTTCTTATTTTGAAGAGTGGGGATTCCGTGTAGGCGAATACGGCGCACAGAACAGCAACCAGACTGTGGAAATACAACTTAACGATTCATGGGCACTGACCAGCCAATTGGGTATAACCATAGTCGACAACAATGACCAGCTGGCTATACCGGGCATGGTATCAGTTAAAGATAAAAATTTATATTCTAGGCCTTTCCAACCGGGCCCGGTTAGATTCATTAACCGTGACACAGAGTCCAGTCGAGTAAACGACGTACAAACGGCTGGCTATATAAATCTAGATGATGTTGATGCTACAGTATTTGATAGTGAATCATATAGTTCTTTATCAGCAAATCTAGACAACGTCAACAGCGGATACACCATATGGATAGCCAAAAGCGCCAATCGCGACTGGGATATCTATCGTGTAAATGAAACCGACAACACCGTTACCAGCGTGGTGTATTCTTTGGATTTGTCTGCCACTGTGACTACAAAAAATGCCCATGGATTTGCAATCGGCGACACAGTCATCATAAAACAATTTGATTCTAAAATTGATGGCTTCCATATAGTCAGTGGTATATCATCAGACAGCAGGGCATTCACCGTTGCAACTACCGCTGAGATAACTAAATTATTACGCACCGCACCATTGACTGGTACCGGAGTACTGATGGCTTTGCACTCACTGAGATTTAAATCGCCAAAAGATATTGCAGACGCAACTCCATTGCATACGTGGAAAGATGGAGACTTGACCTGGATCGATTCTGACAGCCAAGGACGTTGGGCAGTTTATAAAAAACAAAGCCCATGGCAATTGACTGACACTGTAGAACTAAAAAATTATCAACACGGCGCTAATTTTCTATATGGAACATCAGTTAGGATCAATCCAATTGGGGATATGATGGTTGTTGGTAGTCCCGGCGAGTTTGGCCACCGCGGCACTCTGCATGTATTCAACAATGACGAAACCAAAAAAGAAATACCAATACTGTCAATAACCAATATTGATGTGTCTGCCTTGGGACACTCAGTTGATTTTACCAGTTTGCATATCATAGCCGGCGCACCAAATTCCAATAATAAAACTGGAACAGTGGTAGTATATTCTCAGGTCAGCGATGCATATGTTCGTCCAATACAGTACATAACTGCCCCGGACGCAACACCGTCTGCTCGATTTGGCCACAGCATATCAGCCAGCCGAGATGGTCGATGGTTATATGTAGGTAGCCCGGGCGCTGATCGAGTCTATACCTACCAACTGCGTCCATATGAATTTAAAACCAAGGTGTTTAGCGCGACTCCTGGTGTGTCGCACTATGCAGTTCCTTACGATCTAACAGATGTCAACAGTATTGCAGTCTATTATAAAGATGCACTATTGCAGTTGGGGACTGATTATACTGTGCTAAACCACACTGTGATATTAAATCATAATTCGGTATATGCAAATGACCTAGTGCCTGAATTGTCAACTCTGGGATTCAATGACTTCTTGGTTATAACACAGAGATCATACTATGCCTATACTAGTACTGTGCAAGGTACACTGGGGTCAGCATTTGGCAGTAGTGTTAAAACTGAAAACACTGGTAAAGTTTTAGTTGTAGGCGCCTTGGATGCCACAATAAATCAAGTACTGTATGCAGGTGCTGCATACGTTTATAAAAATATCGGAGCCGGCCCGGTGCTGATACAGGAACTCACAGCAGACTATCCCACCTATCGTGGCAGGGTCGGCGTCAGTGTAGAGATATCCCCAGACGCCAGCAGTGTCTATGTTGGTGCGCCTGGCTACAGCTATCTAGGATATAACGGCGGTGTTGTATTTAGGTTTGTAAACAGCAACTCAGATTCTGACCTGTTCCAATTAACGCAAAAGATTGTCAAACCATTGACTTCATCCCAGGGAGATCGATTCGGATCTCGCTTGCGTATTGCCAACAATTCCGAGACTTTACTGATCACAGGACTAAATGGATCATCAATACAATATGCATACCTAGACAGCAAGACCACTACGTTTGATAGCGATGCCACTAGATTTATAGATTATGCCATGGGAACTGGGGTGGTGTACTCGTATGATTATTTGTCTTCCACTGCGGCTGATACTGATCAATTTGGTACTTTTGGCTTCAGTCAAGAATTCACAGCACCATACTTGATAACAGGTGATCAATTTGGTGCAGGAATAGATTTCAATTCAGACACCATGCTGATAGGATCTGCCTTACATGACGATACCTTCTTACCGCACGGGCACAACTCTGGCCAAGTATATCGATTTAAAAATGCCACTGGCGGCAAAGGGTGGGCATTGCTGAGACATCAAATGCCCACAGTGGATGTGGCTGGAATAACCGGAGTACATTTGTACAATCGCGTTAATCGAGAAACATTGACACCATTGGATTATATTGATCCAATCAAGGGTAAGATTTTAGGTGTTGCCGAAGCTGCAATCGATTATAAATCTAGTAGAGATCCGGCCAGCTACAATGCTGGGACCACAGTTGATCAAACCCTAAGCGATGACTACCACTGGAACAGCGCACAAGTTGGAAAAACATGGTGGAATCTAGACACTGCTAGATTTATCGATTACGAACAACAGGATTTAAACTACCGATTAAAAAATTGGGGCAAGTTGTTCCCTGGCAGTACAATCTCTGTCTACGAGTGGATTTCCAGTATAGTGTTGCCCAGCAGATACTCTAGTTTATACAAAGGTACACCTCTACATCCCGATGACAGTGCCTATGTGATGATAAACGGGGCAGATCCAACTACAGGAATAATCACCACCACATACTATTATTGGGTAAGAGATATATTAACAGTACCACAAACTGGTGATAGGACTCTAAGCGTATTGGCTATTGAAGGATTGATATCAGATCCCAAAGCGCAAAATATACCTTATGCTGCGATTCTGTCAGACAACAGCATTGGATTGATCAATTGCCAAGACTACATTTCAGCAAATACCACTGTGCTACAGGTAAATTATGAAACAGTAATGAATAACAACATTATGCATAATGAATTTGAATTGGTACAAGAAGGTAACGGAGCATTTCCCTTCCCGCCCAGGATCGTGAACAAACTGATAGACAGTCTCAGTGGAACCGACTCCGCAGGAAGGTCAGTGCCTGATATCAAACTACCAAGAGCACAGCAAATTGGATTATCTGTTCGTCCTTGTCAGACTCTGGTATTGAATAGAAATGCTGCCATACACAATATGGTACAGTATGCCAACTCAGTTTTCACAACAACCACCGCTGCTACCAAATTACAAAATACACTTAAATTTGTTTCGGCTGATTGGTTCCGTGCCGATCCAGAGCCCGATACCAGTGAATATGATTATCGTGTAGACGATCTAGACCAATTGGCCTATGTCAACAAGTATGATACCAATGGTAACTTGCTGGTGGGGCTGCGTGTATTGATTGGTTACGATGCTGACTATTTTGATATTTGGACCATACGTGTCTTGGACATTGATGGCAATTACCAATTAGTCAGGAATCAAACCTATGATACCACACGACTTTGGGGTTTTGATACCTGGTACAGCAGCAATTACACCATTGGCACTGTGCCTAATTACGTTGTTGCAGAATACAAAGATATTGAAAAATTAAATATCCAGTATGGTGACACAGTCAAGGTATTGAATGACTCGGCCGGCGGATTTGAAATATATCAATTTGCTACAGTTGATGAGGCAGTGTTGGTTGCAGTCGAGCGCGGAACACTTAAATTAAATGATCTAATTTGGGACACCAGCATCAACGGTGTGGGCTTTGATAACGCTGCATTTGATGCCACCACGTTTGATAAAGACTACTCGCAAGAAACTAGAAACATACTGACCGGGCTGGAAAAAAATATATTTGTTGATGATCTACTGGACAACTACAATCGATTGATGTTTGTTGCTATTGAATATATCCTCAGCGAACAAAAAACTGTTGACTGGGCGTTCAAGACCAGTTTCATTAATGTATTGCACAAAATAAGAGAACTGCAACAATATCCAGTGTACATTAAAGATAATACAACATACTATCGACAATATATTGATGAAGTAAAACCCTATCGTACCAAGATACGTGAGTACAAAATAGCCTACAACGGAGTTGACGTGGCCGATACTGCGGTGAGTGATTTTGACCTGCCGGCATACTATGACTCTGCTCTGGGCAGGTTCAGAAGCCCGAGCGGAGAATATCCAGCGATTGATGGCCCACTGTATTCCAGTGCTGCATATCGAGATTGGAACGACAACTTCCTTAATCAAATTGAAAACATAGTCTTGGTCAATAAAGGCTCAGGTTATACAGCACCGCCAAAAGTGACTGTAATCGATTCGGCTGGTGTCGGAACCGGAGTCGTTGCCGTTGCCACAATAAATGAGTTGTTGGGCCGTGTTGAGCAGATCGACATAGTCAATCCGGGGCGATACTTCCGGGGAGAACCCGTGGTCATAATACAAGGAAATGGCACCGGTGCCACAGCATATGCAGTATTGGCCAACCATAAAATACGCAGTATCAAAACCCTATTGAAATTTGATAGAGTAACATACGAGACTGATATAACCGAATGGCTACCAAATACTCAGTACAAAGAAGGTGCAAGAGTAAGTTATCAAGGCGTGGGCTATGTGGCTCAGTCCGCGGTGCCCAGTACCAGCTTGTTTAACTATTCGTTGTTTGCAGAAATCTCTGATAAAGAATACACAACTGCACTGGATAGGATTGCAGCAAGGTATCGTCCCAATAGATATCAAGTACCGCGCGAGTTTGACAGCAATACCGGTGTAATTGATGTAAGTCGCATAGTACCAAATCCAAGTTTGGCCAATAGCGTAGATAATACTGTTGATGTTACCAAAGACACATTTGTATTATCTCCTCCCAACTATGATGATGTGACTGGCACGGCCAGTACTGACGTCAATATCACCGGTGGCAACATAGCAGAAAACGCTATCAACAGCATCCCAGAAGAACTGGTGCCGGGAATCACATTTGATACCTTGGACATGACTGTGATTACCAACCTGAATCACAACGATCCAACTGATGCCACTGACCGAGCAGCATACAGATTGTTCAAGGACAACAAAGATAACACTGATTTTTATGCAGTAGCCGGTGCAACTAAAACTTATTTGTCTGCGGACTTGCATTACGACGACAAAGTGATACAGGTTACTGGTATTGGGCCCATAATCAGAACCGGATTGCCCACTGCAATATTGATCAATGGTGAGAAAATAGTAGTCAATCGGGTAGATACTGTGACTAACCAGCTCAGTGGACTTGTGCGCGGCAATGGTGGAACACCAACACCAGCAGTACACTCGTCAGGCAGCACAGTTGAATCTCTAGACAAGTCATTGAAGATTACCGCAGCAGCTGACACCCAGACTACTACATATAAATTTAACAAGTCTAAGCCCAATTTTGCTACCACATTTGTGGTAGACGAAACGTTGGACACAGTAAAAAATCAATTTGCTCTATACATTGGCCCTAACCAGCTGATGATGGACACTGGTAATTCACTGTTGGGCAAAACAAAATTTGGCACAGGCAACACCCCAAAAGATTATCGATTGTCACTGGATGCTGCTGGGCATGTGATTGTCACATTCACGCAATCGGCAATTGATCGCATCACAAATGGTGTATCAATCAAGGCCGTGTACACTAGATATGCACAATTCCAGGAAGGTATGCTAGCAGATTCAATGTCATCAATATCAATCTTTTTGAAGAATAACCCCTACTATTAATCATGATAAATAATAACATGAACCCAAATCCATTTGCCAGCCGGGCCAAAGACGCAACAGCGCACAGTCCGCAATTATCTATGTCAACGCCAACTGCCAAGCCCGACGAAAAATCGGGGGTATCGGTACAGGGACATATCAAGATTTTTGACCCAGAATCTGGAGAAGTGTTTGTCAACAAGCGCAACGCTATTCACTACGAAAACATGAGTGAAGCTATCGCGTACAGTTTATCCAATAAAGGTGTTAGTTTCGTAACAGAAATGCACCTTGGCAATGGTGGGACCACCATTGACCCTACCGGAGTTATCAATTATCTCCCGCCAAATGTAAAAACACAGGGCAGCGATCTATACAATCCCACCTACTACAAAATAGTCGATGATCTAAACCCTGCAAATCTAGCACCGCTTAACAACAAGATGACGATCACCCATGTGCCTGGCAATGTCTACAGTGATATTATCGTTACCTGCTTGTTAGATTACGGTGAGCCTGGAGACCAGCTGCCATTTGATAACGCACAAACCACCAACAACAGCTATGTATTTGATGAGCTGGGGTTGAAGGGATTCAACTCAGCTGGCCCAGGCCTGGGTAAACTGCTGACACATGTGGTTTTCCACCCGGTGCAAAAGAGTTTAAATCGTCAGATACAAATCGACTACACAGTTCGTATACAGACTATTACCAATTTAACAAGTTAACTATATGCCATACGTAGTAAGAAAAACTAACGGTAGGAATCTACTAACAATCATTGAAGGCGAATTAGATACTTCCACTGGACTTAATTTAATAGGACGCAGTTACGCTGGGTATGGCGAACTACTGGCAGACAACTTCGTCCATCTGTTAGAAAACTTTGCTAATGATACACCACCGCCAAACCCACTGGAAGGACAACTGTGGTACGATACCACCAACACCACGCTGAAATTTTGGTTTGTGGGTGTTGGTGCAGCGAATGGTGCCGAATGGCGTCAAGTGGGAACCATTGGTCCACGTGGTGCAACTGGGCCAGCCGGCAACGTCGGCGCAACTGGCCCCACAGGTCCCACAGGAAATGTGGGCCCCACAGGTGCCACAGGAGAAACAGGTACTACGGGTCCCACGGGACGTACAGGTGCCACAGGAGAAACCGGTGCTACTGGAATAGGTGCAACCGGCTCAACCGGACCAACAGGTCCAGCTGGTGCGACGGGCCCACGTGGCGCTACCGGTGCTACTGGTGATACCGGCCCCAGTGGTACACCGGGCTCAGGCAGCGCATTTGAGGGTGGTACCCAAACTATATTAGGTACGGCAACGAATACCAACATCATAATTGATCCAAACGGTTCAGGCGCTGTAGAAATCAATGCGCCCTCGCTGATTCCGTCAGTTACCAACACACAGGATATTGGTACTTCAGTAAAACGCTGGAATCATACCTACACCAATGCTGTGTACTACGGGGATGGCAGTGTTGCCAACAGCGCCAACGGAATTTTAGGGGTAGCACCTCCCACAACAAAAAATGGAATTCGTAGTCACAAACAGGGCATGTTTGCATTTGATAATAACTATATATATTACTGCACCAGTGACTGGACCGACGGTGTGGCCTTTATTTGGAAGCGAATACCGTGGGGCGCATGGTGATAAATAACATTAAATCTGGAGTAAATTAGAATGGCATACAATATTACATTGACAAACGGTGACTCGCTGGTGACCATAGCCGACGGTACCGCTGATGTAAACTACACCAGTTTGACCCTAGTAGGTAAGAATTTTGCTGGCTATGGCCAGTTTTTTAATCAGAATCTAGTTGGACTATTAGAAAATTTTTCAAATTCAGCACCACCGGTCAACGCATTAGTGGGTCAACTTTGGTTTGACGCAGGCAATCGTCAGATGAAGGTATATACCGATAGCGGTACATGGAAAACCATCAGTGCGGCCACAGCATCTAGATCAGCACCACCCAATCCGGCCATTGGCGATCAATGGTTTGATACTTTCCGCGAGCAATTATACATTTGGGCCGGCGCTCCCAGCAATTGGAAGTTGATTGGCCCACAATACTCACTACAGCAGGGTATCACTGGTTCAGTGCCCGATACCATCACCGACATCAACAGCATATCACATGTGGTTATCAAATTTTATGTAAATGATATTGTCACTGGCATTTGGAGCAAAGATGCTGCATTTACACCAAATGCGGAATCATCGGTAGCTGGGTTTACTGGACCTATACTGCCAGGCTTGACATTGGCAAACTTGAACCCACTGGTACAAACCATACACGGCACTGCCGACAATGCATTGGCTCTTGGTGGTCATCCAGCTGCCAGCTATGTGCGCAACGATACATTGAATATACAAACCATCATTGGCCCAATTGAGCTTGGCAGTGATTTAACTGCCAGCGACGATGCCATGCACGATATTGGATCGGCTGAATACCGATTTGCCAATTTACATGCAGTTACCTTTCATGGCACTGCAACTAGCGCATTGTACGCTGACTTGGCTGAAAGATTTGCAGCAGATGCAGAATACACACCCGGTACCGTTGTGTCCTTGGGTGGACTACACGAAGTCACCATGGTGGTCAATGAATTAAGTGAAGATGTATTTGGAGTAGTCAGCACCAATCCGGCATACTTGATGAACAATACTCACGACTCTGCTACCAATCCAGCAATCGCCTTGGCAGGTCGAGTACCTGTGCGAGCAGTCGGGTTGATTCAAAAGGGCGATCGTCTAGTCAGTGCCGGAAATGGCATGGCTCGTAAAGGAACTAGAAACGAAATTACTCCATGGAATGTGATTGGCAGAGCGCTGGCTGATAAAATGGATCTGGGCGTTGGCATGGTCGAAGCAATTGTTAAAATAAATTCTTAAGGATCACACATGGCGTATGCACCAGGCGGCATTGCACGAGCAGCCGATTACGATAAACTAGTTGCCGCACCCGGTTTGCAGCCCGATGGCGCAAACGCAGGTAAAGTCTGGGGCGAGGGTTACGGCAGATACGGCTACGGGCAAGTCGACACCTATATAGCCCCAGTAGCAGTTGGTGATCTTGTGCGTACACAGGAGTGGAGCAACCTTGATAATACTCTGTCAAAGATCATAGGACACCAGGGTGGCATGTATGATCCTACTGTGTATGATCCCGGATATGTTACAGTGGTGGCAGGAACTCCAATTAGACCTTTCCAGCACTTTGTACCTTATACACTGCAAGGTTACGCCAATGTGGGCAACGTCTATGCAACTACACAAGCACCAGCATACAACACCAGTTACACTGGCCTGTGGGGACACGTCGGGCAGCGCTCACTACGTTTTACACAAACACTGACATTTGAAACTGCCGATTCCGCTAGATATTTTTTCAATGCCGGCGGCAAAATAAGATTGGCTCTGACACACACTGGCGGAACCAGCGCACGTGATGGTTTCTGGAACAACATGGCCGGCGACATGGGCACCATATCAATTGAGTACAGAAACACTCGTAAAATTGGTGGCGCCGGTATCAAGGGCACAGACTACACAATTCTAGATGCTACCAACGGCGGGTATTGGGCCGGCAATCCTGCTCAAGAATTGGAACATTACAAGCAGTATCCAGCACAACAGTATGGATATTACTATAACTATAACTATAAAAATTCTCAAACTGTAAAGACCAAAGTTGTAGTCCCCGAGCCAAATTACAACAACAACAACTACGGGTACTATTATCAGGATACTCAGGACTATATACAAATATTGGTTAAAACTGGCGGCGCTGCCGGTATGTTGGGCGGTCTAGGCAATGTATTGACTATCACTGTTAATCTTGTCAATGGCAAGGCAATCACACCAACTTCGTCTGACGTGATTGACGGTACCACTACTTTGAGCCTGGTAAAACTTACCCCAGGAACCGAATATCTCGACATCAAGGATCCCACTTGGGACTACATTGATTTTAATGGACTGGTGTCAATGATCTGATTAAATACTAGACAATCTAGTTTAGGATATAATCAATATGGACAGCAACAAACTCAAAGATCTCGCCGACGCTCAATTTGCGAAATCTGCATTCTTGACAATTCTCAAGGAAACGTACGAAGACAAATTAACGATCACACACCGGGGCGGCACATTTGTTGCACGACCCGAATTGATCTCATTTCTCAACAGCTGGCACGAGCCCGAAATTCATGTAGAAGATATCTACAAAACCCCAATACTGGCAGATCGAAATGAGCTATTAGATGCTGCCAAAACTGCCTATCGCATGGCATCAGTTTACTGGGCCACAGAAGTGGCACGAGCAAACTCAATTGATAGAGAAACTGATGTCTAAGGGTGCAGTTATATTTGCCTACAACAGCACCATTGATTATGTGGCCATGGCTACACTGGCCGCTCGTCTGGTACAAAAACATCTTGATATTCCAGTCACACTGATAACCAATGCCACAGAAGTAGAATCTGGTGTTTTTGATCAGATAATCTTGCAAGGGCTAGTGGACAAAGAATACGAGCGAGTATTCAAATTTGGATCCAGTAAAGAACGGGTAGTATGGCACAATCAAAATAGATCCAGCGCATACGATCTAAGCCCGTACGATCAAACCTTGCTGATTGACGCAGACTATTTGATATTTGACTCAGGACTGAAATACCTGTTTGATACCAATAACGACATTGCCTGTTACAATCACGTGGTGGACATAAACGGTAGCCGAGGACTTCAGCGCGGTGCTCGTGTTGGCAATCCTGGAATTCCCATGCAGTGGGCCACAGTGATGTATTTTACCAAAAATCAATTGGCCCAGGGCGTATTTGAATTCATGCAAGGTATAAAAGAAAACTATCTTTACTATGCCGGTGCATACAATTTTACAGCACAACTCTATAGAAATGACTATGCATTGAGCATTGCACTACAGGCCCTGACCGGATACAATAATAAAAATTTTAGAGCAATACCGGGCTCGCTACTGACTGCCAATACCGGCATTGATATTGCAGAAGTCCGCAAGTCAGGAGAGATTGTTTTCTCTTGGGACCACAAGAAAACAGAAACACAAGCAGCCGGCAAGTCGTTTACCATGTTGAAAGACACCAACATACACATAATGAACAAACGAACCATAACTGATACTGATATCATTGATCAGCTAACTGAGCTTGCATTATGACCCGTGGATATCTAACATTTGCGCAAAACAGTGGTCAAGTAGATTACTTGAACATGGCTTATCTACAGGCCATGAGCATAAAAGCCACACAGGAGATCAACAGCTATGCAGTGGTGGTCGATGATTATACCGCTGGACTTGTCACCGAACAGCATCTAAAAGTTTTTGATCATGTTATACCTGTGCCCCACGGGGACGATGCTGCCATGGACAGTTGGAAATTGAAAAATGAGTGGAAGGCATTGGCAGCATCACCTTATGATGAAACGGTAAAACTAGAAGCCGACATGTTGTTTACAGCGTCAATTGATCACTGGTGGGACATAATGTCTCAGCGGGATGTGTGCTTTACTACCAACGTGGTGGATTATCGTGGACAGATTTCTACCAATAGAACATATCGTAGAGTTTTTGATCAAAATGGTTTGTTAAATGTTTATACTGGATTTTACTATTTTCGGCGCAGTCTTGCTGCTGCTAAATTGTTCAATTATGCAAGGCTAGTGTATGCCAATTGGCCCTTGTTTACCAATGAAATACTACAGGGGCACGACGGGCGAGGTCCTGATACCGACTTGGTGTTTGCCATTGCTGCCAGGTTGTGCGACCGCACTGACATGTATAATGCAGCCAACCCAGTGCCGAGATTTACGCACATGAAAGGCTCCATCAATGGCTGGGAAGCCAACAGAGATTGGCGCACTGTGGTGCATCATCAATTTGACGCAACAACACTGACCGTGGGTTTCACTCGACAACAGGTGCCGTTTCACTATCATCAGAAAAATTTTGTAACTCCCGAGTTAATCAAACACTATGAGCAATTACTTTCAAACTAACATACGGCCCGCAATCACAGTAAAATCAAGGCCAGTAGAGTTTCGGGTCTACTATGACGTGGTGACAAAAATCTGCACTCATAAAACCACAGCAGCAATTCCGTCATATGATGATTACATAGTTGTGGGTTTGGAATTTTACAACAGCGTAGATATCTGCTCAAACTATCAAGTGGTTGACGATAAAATAGAGCGCATAGAATCAGTCAGCAAGGGTTATAAAAATCTAGTGCCCGATACAAATGGTAAGTATTTAGCAATGAAAAATAATATGATATTTGTAGTAGATTCAAATTATACCGGGGAAACTGATCAGTGGGGGTATCGATGCAAGTAAGTGTAAATATAAAAGATTTAAGTTGTGTTTTCCTTACGTACAACGAACCCAGACGAGAAGAATTTTGGCTCACTATTAGCAAAATGGTTCCATGGGCCCGGCGTGTAGACGGAGTTAAAGGTAGTGATGCTGCACACAAAGCAGCAGCCGCGGCCAGCGATACTGACCGTTTTATATTAATTGACGGCGATAACTTGCCCGAACCCGGCTTTTTTGATCAGGTCCTGACATTTGACAACAACAATGTAGATTGTGTGCTGCGCTGGCGTGCCAGGAACAACATCAACGGATTGGTCTACGGCAACGGCGGTATCAGCTGCTGGACCAAAGAGTTTGTCCACGGCATGCGCACTCACGAAAATACCGATGGTAGAGCAGAAACGCAAGTTGAATTTTGTTTTGACCGCAGATATCTACCCTTATGGAACTGTTACTCGGTCACGTTCCCCAATCATAGTGGACTACAAGCATGGCGCGCCGGTTTCCGTGAAGGTGTCAAGATGTGTTTAGATCGCGGCCGCCGAGTGGACGTGATCGAGTTCTTGAACATGCAGAATTATCAGAACATGGAATACCTGAACATCTGGCACAGCATTGGTGGCGATGTGGAAAACGGCCGCTGGGCTATATACGGTGCCAGAATGGGTACACACAAGGTCATGATGGAGCCAGAATGGGATTATACCGAAGTGCAGGATTTTGCCAAATTGGAAGGGATTTTCAACAGTGTTGATTCAATGCCGTTCCAGAAACAGCAAGAACACTACAGAACTATTTCAAAAGAACTCAAGGCCAAACTGGGACTGCATGTTTTAGAAATGGGACCGGAACAGAGCGCATTTTTTAAGAAATTTTACAAGCGACTACACAGAAACAAGGACATAATGTCATCATGACAACCAAACAAGAATACACCAGACTAGAACATGCAGACCCCACCAACACCGAGTGGTTTGTGGTCAACTGGTGCCTGGGCAACACCTGCAATTTCAGTTGCAGCTATTGTCCTGCCATACTGCACGACGGCAGCAAACGCTGGCCTGAATTTGAAGATATCAAACGATTCATACTCAAAGTAAAAGAACAGCACCCAACTAAAAAATTATACTTTGAGTTCACAGGCGGCGAAGTCACCATGTACAAGCATTTTATACCTCTGTGCGAGTTTTGTCGCGAACACGATGTCAAAGTAGGCATGATTAGCAACGGCAGTAGAACCCTGCGTTGGTGGGAGGAAAACAAGCACTTTTTCGACCATGTATGCCTGAGTTTCCACCCTGAAGAGGCAAAGGCGGACCACTTTTTAGCAGTGGCGGGCATACTACACGACATCGTCAAAGTGCATGTCAATGTAATGATGAGTCCAGAAAAGTTTGACGACTGCTATGCACTGGCCGAACGAGCAGTGACACTATCCAATATCAGCCTGGCACTACAGCCTTTGATACACGATTTTGGAGACAAACTGTACGACTACACTGATGAGCAAAAGAGTATCTTTGATCGGCAGTACGCACTATTGGGCAGCAAAATCAAACACACCAAACGACAAAAGGTCTATCGCGGCGGTATGCGCACTGTGGGCGAAGTCAGCAAGGTGTTGTCTGCTCACTCGTTCATTGCCAACGGTACCAACAACTGGTTTGGGTGGGATTGCTATTCCGGTGTTGAGCAGCTGATTGTGGACATGGACGGCAGCATACATCGCGGCTGGTGCAAAGTGGGTGATCGTATTGGATATATCTGGGATGCAAATCTACAGTTGCCCACAGCTCCGGTCCGATGCAACAAAATCATGTGCCATTGCAATTACGACATCATGAGCACCAAGGAACGTGCATGAAGCAGTTGATAGTACTGGCCGATAATGGCAAGGCCGATGCCAGTCTTGAAGACCTAGTGGCATTAAAATTGAATCAATTCAAAGGCTGGCATTGCGATGCTGGTGTGCAGAACTTGTACATAGACTTTGATGGACAAGTGTGGGTAGCCAACTGTGCCAGCGCTATGACCAAGAATCAACCCAAGAAGTGGGGACTCTTGGGACGGCTAGGAGATGATTTTGAGTTACCCACCACTGGGCTCACCTGCATGTACAACAACTGCGGGTGTGGATCGGATATCGTTATAACCAAATATCGTCAAGACTGTGCAGATGCAGTGCCGTTTGTACAGCAACAGTATCATAAGGTCACCATACCAATTCAGTCGGCAACAACATTGTCGGCGGTGCGTAGCCATCTACCTTTGCCCAAGCAGATATTATGGGATATTGGTAGATTCTGCAATTACAGTTGCAGCTACTGCTGGCCCGGGGTACACAATACTACAGATGCCCACAAGCCATTGAGCCTATTCAAGCAGACAGCAAATTATGTGATTGATAATTGGAGCCATGGCCACAAGATACACTGGTATTTTGGCGGCGGCGAACCCACACTGAATCCTGACTTTGAACCTTTTGTTGATTACCTGTCCAGTCGAGGACAGTGGGTCATGCTGGTCAGCAACGGAAGCCAAGGTCCTGCTTACTGGCGCAAGAATGCCGACAACTACAATACCTTGATTTTCAGTGCTCACTTTGAGTTTATGAAACCTGAATTGTTTGCTAAAAACTATGCTAGCATAGTTGGTGTTATGTCTGCAGGTGCCAAACGACTGAATACATTCATTGTCAAGCTCATGACTAAACCTGGTGAAATACAAAACAGCATCGACTTTGTTGAGAATCTAAAAGCCACAGTGGATTACAATAATCTCAGCGATAGTTTGAGAAATCAATTGGGATTTGACATGGTACCCTTGCGGGCTATTTCAGATGGTAGTCGACTACACAAAGACTACACTGAGCAAGAATTGGCACAGATTGCCCAGTTCAATAGTCGATAATTACTTGGTACCAATCACCATGAACCTAGTAAATGACCAGTCTGGGTACACAAAGTCTTTTGAGCCAACAAAATCTATCTTGGCAAGATCATATTCACTGGCAAAATCCATAGCACTGTGTGAGTGCGTGAAATGATCATCATGTGGCATATTGTTGCCCTGCAACACCACTCGGGTGCCTGCAGGTATATTGTCCCACCAGGCACGACTTTGAAAATGTTCTGTGCTGGTGTTGATCACTAGATCCATATCGGGTGCTTTGAAATTGTTGCAGTCTGCTGTGACTGCTTTGAAGCGCCAATCTTGCCACACCCAGTACTCGTTGAACATGTCGGACATGCGCTCACATGCAGGATCAATGTCCACGCTGCGTATTTGTTTAGCATCAAAGCGACCTCGGCTCAGCAATAAAAATCCCAGCACACCGTACCATCCACCATATATGTAGGTACACTTGGACTGCCATCCCAGCTGCTCTAGTTCCTCGCACAGCCAAATTTTACTACCAATTTGTCCACTGCTGAAAGCATCATTCTGTATTACGGGCATCAAAAACCTTTCTTAACCATACACGGTCGTTTATTAAATTGAGACGTTCACTATTGTCTTTGTTTGCTGAACCAAAAATTTCCCCGTCTCTAGCACCGGATATGGCATTATCGCCGTACAGCTTGCCATGCCCGTTAGTTTTCCAAATCTGCAATCTCAATTGATTTTCTTTGTAGTTGGCATTGTTAATGCTGCCGGCTGCAATCTTGGCACACTCTCTAAATGCAGTGCGCCAGGTGTTGAATGGGGTAGTGTTGAACAGGCCCACATTGCTGACTTCTTCAATCTCTTTGAATTTGTCAGTTATGGAGGTGGTGACGTCGGGCCGATCGGTCTGTGCAGTCAGTAGTGTTTCTCTAGGAAATATCTTGACTCCACCGTGGCCGTAACTCAACCTATTGATGGGATTTTGCGATTGGAACACAAACACACAGTCTCTATCAAATATGTTGGGCACATAATCAAATTTGAAATCGTCAAGTATGTAAGCATCAGCATCAACCACGTAGAACATGTCTGTGGTGGCAGTTCTTGCTGCTGCCTTGTGTGCTTCTAGTATGCCTAGTACTCCATCAACTCGCTGAGCTGTGGGCTGCATTTTCAGTAGTCGCTGCCAATTCTCTTCGGCATTTTCTTCGTTGTAACTTATAAAAACAATATCCAACTGCTTGGGGAGATTGGGTGTGATACGACCCATATCTTTATCGCCTGCATAAGTATCCGCGGCTTTGATTCGCCAGACCCAAATTTTAGCATCACGTGGTGCAGCAAAGTCAGGATCAAGATACCATATATGATCGTATTTTAAATCCCAATTGGGTATTTTATAGTTGGGGAAATCAAATACCAAGGGCAATTCATCATTGAACTCTATCTGCATTGAGTCTCCCTTGCCAGTATTCGCTCTGTAAAAACCATTGGTGATATCGTGCAAAGCCTTCTGCAACATCCACTTGCGGATCGTATCCAAAGTCCTGTCTAGCTGCGTCAATGTTCAAGGCGCCGCGACTGGGAAAATCGGGATCCCGATCGCCTACATGTATCTCGCCACTGCCAGCCAGTTCCACAGCCATCTGTGCTGCCTGTGCCAGTGTGACACTATGGCTCTTGGTGATGTTGTAGGTCTTGTTGGCAGTATTCCCACTCAGTGCTGCTGCTACAATACCATCAGCAGCATCATCCACATAGGTAAAATCTAGTGTTTCCCGTTCTCCATTGATACGGAGCACTCGGCCCTGCATTGCTGCAAGCATGAATTTTGAGACCACTCGGTCTTCGACATCCAAGGGGCCATAAACAGCACTGGGGCGAATAATAGTATAATTAAAACAATCACGGCGAGCATAATCTTTGACAAGGTGTTCTCCTGCTAATTTCATAATACCGTATTGTCCCTGTGGACAGCACACAGCATCTTCTGTGACATCATCTACGAAGTCTCCATACACCATACTGCTACTGATATACAGGAATTTCTTTACACCGGTGCGTTTACTGGCTTCCAGTAGATTTATCAGGCCTTCCATCATGACACGTGCGCCACCTGCTGGATCAGCATTGACCACTTTCTGTCTAGGGAAGCTGGCCATGTGTAGGACCATGTCAAACCGTTCAAATGTAAACAGGTAGTCTATGTTGAGTTTATCTGCAATGTTGTATCTATAGTGGCTGGCCTGTCGGATTTTCTTTCTGCGTTCCGCCAGCAGATAATCCAGCTCCGGTCGGGGGATGATACCGTAGTTGGTTTGATTGTCTATTATCACTACTTTGTGGCCCAAGCTCTCAAGCCGTGCAACCACATTGTGTCCAATGAGTCCTAGTCCGCCTGTTACTAATATTTTCATACAGCCATTTTGGCCGATATGGCAGGATGCGATGCATGCCCAATCAGCCTAATATCTTTCATGGTAAATTTTGTGATGTCTCTAATGCCGGTGTTCAGCTCAAGTCCTGGGGCTGGTAAGGGTTCACGCCTTAGCTGTTCTTTTACCTGCTCTATGTGGTTCAGATATATATGTGCGTCGCCGAGTACGTGAACGAACTCGCCTACATCAAGAT
>Ga0209084_1000539_pt1 | contig 35691 bp, 32 predicted proteins | sample C_130820_MF_Meta_FD_187309 | JGI IMG/M metagenome (GOLD analysis project Ga0209084, IMG submission 187309) | Freshwater microbial communities from Lake Croche, Canada to study carbon cycling - C_130820_MF_MetaG (SPAdes) (version 2) | ecosystem: Environmental > Aquatic > Freshwater > Lake... | reverse complement strand
TACCATCGGGCGCAAAATACCAACCTGCAGTTATTAAGTTATTTGGATCAGTTTCGTTAATTGCTTCTAAGCTAATACCTTCTCCGCTTGTAATATGAAATCCCATACCGACTCTAATAGAGGTATGTGCGCGATCAAATACAATTCCGCCATTTACTGGCAAGTTTAAATCGCCATTATTATCAAATTTCCATTGATGTGCAGCAGTACTAAATTCGGTAGCAATAGTTGCACCAGTTGAATCGACCCACATCCAAGTTTCTTCGCTATGTGAATTGTCTGGTCCAATTGTTATACCTGTAAAGTTTAGTTCACCAGTACCGGCGACACCTTTTAATGTGCTACCGTTAATAATGCTGCCGTCTGCTAAATGTAATACGCCATTCGTATCTAATTCTAGTCTATAATGTTGATTTGGATTTGTTGCGTTTGTGTTATATAGTTTAGAAGTTGTAACTTGATCAATGCTATTTGTAGTAAACCCTTCGCCTAATTTAACCCCGCCTAAAAATGACGGCGTGGCTACTTCGTTAAGTGCAGCTACCCCAGGAATGCCTTGTTCACCGACAACTCCCGGTATACCTTGTAGTCCAGTATCGCCGACAAAAAATGATAACGCGGACCAATGAGCAGTGCCGTTACCAATTTTAATTTTATGTAGATCAATATCTAAACCAAGTTCGCCTTGACTTAGCACTGTGTTATTTGCAGTCCAATTTGCTGTAGTATCTCTTCTTATTTGTATTTTGTTTGCCATTATGCAGCTCCTCCGTCAATTAGCATATCTGTAAATGTTGCTGTAGTAGTATTACCACCATCAAAAATTAGATCATCAAATACTGTAGATGCAAACCCACCATCTACAGGTGCAGCTGTATTATATAAATCAAGTGCATTATTTGGGTCGTCGTAAGTAGCAGATAATCCAAACAGAGTACCGTTGGCTATCATTTCTGCTATTGTGTCTTGTATAAGTTCTTTGAGATTGGCAGTTGTTCCGCCTGTAAGTGTGTATAATTCTGTAAAGTTAGCATTAATTTTATTAAATGCGACCCTTAACGGGTCGCCACTCTTATCATTTGCTGCTTGTCCAATATTTATTGTTTGTTTAGCCATTATGCTCTCCCTACTGCAATTTCAATAACTCCGGCTTCACCGTAGTCTTTATTTTCTAATGCTTTACCGATAATAGCACCAAGTACTGGATTTAATGCTTTGATTGCAAAACCAGGTGTATTTGATGTTGTTAATAGATCACCTTTTTTAACTCTACCAATGACTTTACATGGTGTACGACCTGCTAGTGCAATACAAACCTTAATCCCTCGTTGTTCTGAGTTCATAACATAGGCTGGGTTAGTAGTAACAACACCTGCAAGTCTTGTATCATTTGTAGTTGCAGATGAAGTTACTTCTTTATCACCACCAAAAACTAATACTGTGCCTGGATTATATTCTTTATCACCTTCGTAGTATTCAGCTAAGTCAGCGTAGGTTGCTTGCAATTTACTAGCACCGGTCAATGACCAATTACCTTGTATCGTTCCTGTTCCTGTGTCAGTACCGTTTGTGGTAATATTGTATGCTTTTAACGTAACACTATTAGTATTAAGATCAAGCTGGCTGCTTGCAGCAAACGCCCATTGGCCAGTAATTGTACCAGCAGTTGCAGCAGCACCTGCATTTAAACTTGTTGTTTTAAATGAAGTCCCGGAAGCAGTAATATCAAAGCTACTACTTGCTGCAAGTGACCATGCCCCAGTAATTGTACCAGTAGTTGCAACAGCACCTGTAGTCAACGTTCTCGATTTTAAAGTTCCTAAAGAAACATCAAGCTGACTATCAGCTTGTACTGCATACTGTCCGGTAATTGTGCCTCCAGTTGCAGGTGCACCAGTTGTTATCGTAGTTGCTTTTAATGTACCATTTGATGTATCAAAAGTCCCGTAAGTCGTAATAGTAGTATTACTTCCGGTTGAACCAGTTGCTGTTAAATAATCAAAACCAGCTGGTGTTGTAAATGTAGTCGTTAACGGTGCAACTGTAGTAGTTGAAATAGTTTTATAACTATTAACAGACAACTGCGCCATATTAATTTCACCCAATGTTCCAGTTTTTACAATTTTATTTGCAGCACCTACAGTTGTTACACCAGTAACCGAGTAAGTATTATTTGCACTGTTTGAACCATCGTACGATACTAGCATCACACCCGAGCTAGCAAACGCTGAATTTTTAATGCCGTCACCACCCGACACTATTGCACCGAACGTTACTTCTATCGGAGTTGCTGCACTATTACCGGAATTACCTATCACTGAGTTTGAGCTTATAGTTTGAAGTTTTCCTAGTGCAACTCCGTTTGCAGCGATTCCAACAAACCCGTTCGATACTGTAAATTGCGAATTATTAAATGTCGATACACCGTTAAGAGGTGTTACAGTAACTCCGGTAACCGCAGTCGTTACGACTACAGAAAGAACAGTCGAATCATAAGTTACAGAAGTCGTATTACACGATATAACAGTGTAAGTACCGTTAAACCCTGATGGAACAACACCGGCTACTGTAATCTGAGTAGTTGCACTAAATGGTGCAGGTGATACAGTTACAAACGTTAATGTTACTCGTCCTGCAATAGTACGGGCAATATTTGTAATCGATACGCTGCTAACTGATGCTACGCTATTAGCTAATGCAAGTTTAGTTTGGTTAATTGCTGCAGATGCACTAATTTTAGCATCAGTAATAGTATTATCGGCAAGTGCTGACACTAATCCAGTGCCGTTGTAGCTAATAGTAACAGTGCCAGTCAGCGTCGCGTTATTCCATTTAGATGTAGAACCGTTATACACTAACATTTGCGAAGCAGATGCGCTTGAAATTAAAACATCAGTTGCTTGGCTTAAATTTTCATGAGATGCTACTTGTTGGATAACAAATGCCTTGTTAGCAGCACTTAATGGATCAACGATTCCTGCATCTATTGGTAAAGTTACGCCGGATGTAGATACGTTGTTAATTGCATTATTACCTAAGTTTAATGCAGCTTTCATTGTTGTTATACCGTTAAGTGCTAAGAATCCCGGACCAACGAGAGAAGATAACGCAATTGGAGTACCACCGTGATCTAATCCTAATCGTTTATCGATATACGCACGAATTGCACTCTGTACCGGTACAGTATCCGATGAATTGTTCGTCATAGTCGAGTCTGTTGAAAATTCGCTAACAACAACCCCGCGTTTAAATCCTAACCCGTCTAAATTTGATAATGCTATACTTGCACTAAATGTTACAGTACCTGTTCCCTGATCAACAGTAAAGAATCTCCCGACACGGAAAATACCGTTTTGATCAGTTGACACATAAAAACAGCGTCCTACTCCGTCTTCTTTAACTTCGTACGGTTGAGTGGCTGCAATTGCAGGATTTCCGTAAATTTGATAAGGATAGTTAGTAGTCGAGTAACTTCCGGTTCCGATATCTAAAAAGTCATGACTAGTAGCGCGGCATGTACTAATACGTGTAGTAACCTGCGCAGTAACCCCGCCTTGATAGCCAAATCTCAGGGTGTAACCGATAGTTGTACTAAATGCTCTACTTATGCCAAGGGTCAAAGCTGATGAATTAGTAGTTTCTTTGGTAAATGTAGTAGTAGCTGACGCCCATGTTCCTGGGTTACCAGGGTATACTAATGTTATTGACGTAGCGGTACTAGCAAAACACACCCACGTGCCGTTATATAATGGATTAGTAGAACCTGCAGCAACTTTATAGTATGCACCGACTGTAGGCGCAGTGGTTGTACTAAATGCAAATGTTGCCAAATACGGTTCGAAATTAGTTACCGTATCGGATGCAGGACCGGCTGTAAATGTCCATCCTGTAGTTGTACCTGCAGTAGTAGTGATGCCAGTTACTCCGCCTGAAGTTGCAGTTAATGTAAAGGTAGTTGACCCGTTAGTAGTCATTATATAATACATTGTCGGGTTAGCGTAGGTCGAAATACTACCACCGCCTGTTAAATTGCCACTAATCGTTACAGTTTGGCCTACTACTAATGTAGTACTGGTTGCAGTGCATGAAAATTGACCAGCGGTTCCGGTAATAGCAACACCGCTTATTACAAATGCACCTGTTTTACCTGCTTTATATATTATTTTATTAGTAAAACTGCTAGCAGTTATTGATGTACCAAACGAGAATCGAGTAACATACGATATCAGTGTGCCGGATGCAGTTGATACTGTTAGATTTGAACCTCCTAACGCAGTGCTAACTGAAATACCGTTAACTGCACTACATACCTCCGTAATGTAATAGGTTGTACCGATAGTAATTCCGCCAAATGTTGCACCGGTTGATGTAGGTAACGTAAAAATAATTCGATTACCAACAGCTAATCCAGTAGTTGTGTTAATAGTTATTAAATTGTTTGTACCAGTAATCGTTGTACTTGCCTGTGAAACAGTTTGACTAACTGTCCAAGTACTACCTGCACTTGTTCCGGTTCCTGTAAGATTCGCAACAATGTATGTCCCTGCAGGTATTGTGCCGCCGGTTAAATACATCCCGACTGCAACTGTTCCTGCAGATACGGTACCGACTGTTAACGTTGTTCCAGTTATGCCAGAAGTTAGCATTGTTGCAGTAGCGTTAGTAGTTGCTGAAATAGAACCAAGAACACCGGGATCAGTTGAATATAACGCAGATAATGTTGTAGTCGATTCTCCTGCACTTGCAGTAACGGTTACAGTCGGTGAAGTTGTTAATACTGCAGCCAATGACGCAGTGCGTGTACGATAGATGTCTTGAATAAGTATGTCCGGTGTTGAGGTATATCCGAACCCTGGATCTACAATAGTAATAACATCAATTGCTCCCAATGCAGTAATAGTACACGTTGCGACTGCATTGCTCGATGCGCCACCGCCTATAATTGTAATAATAGGAGCTGCAATATACCCTAAACCGGTATCAATTTTTGTTATCGATGCTAACAACGATGCAGCAGTTGCACTAACTGTAGCACCTGACGGAATCCAACATGCCGGACTTACAGTAAACTGAGTGTTACTATCAACTGATTGAATAATTGTGTATGTACCAGCTGCAAAATATGACCCGGATGTTACACTTGAAATAATCATACCAGGATTTAGACCAATAGTTGTTGCAACTGTGACTTTTGTGGTGTTTAACACCTCTACTACTTGAACTGGTTTATTATAGTTTACAAATCCGTTATTTGCAATTGTAATAAAGCTATCAACTGCTGGTAGTTGTGCATCTTTCGAATATGGAACGTCAAATGTTATAATTCTAGAAGTTGAATTACCTATTTGAGCAACTGAACTTTTAAAAGTTAATGCGTTTACTACCGTGCCGTCTGCCGAATTATTTGCAATTGGTGTTTGATCAATTACAAGATATGCATTTGCAGAAACACCAAACGAAATTGTACCACTAGGGGTGCCAACGCCAACTGATGTACTAACAATTACTGTTGTATATTGTGTAACTGTACTATATGTCGAAGATATAACTGTTTGCGTTGTAAATCCTGTTCCGGAAATAATGTCGCCTGCAACTAAAAGGCGAGGTTGCAGGTTGCTAATTATTAGCGTACTAGTTGCACTAGTCCAATTAACATAAGTACCGGTTGCAATTGTTTTAGCAGCAACATATCGAATAACTCGGTGCGTTCTGCCGTGCCACGTTCCGATATAGGTTCCTTTATTAATTTGATCGATTGTTGACTTAACCTCAACTGGTTCTACTGCAATCTTTGTATCACCGATCTTCGAACCTTGGGTTTTACTTACATCATCCGGGTCAACAGTAGAAACGTGTATCGGATCAACATAGAATTTATAATAACTATACGAGGTATCAATTTGTAAAACAGATACATTTGCAGGTAATGTTTCGCCGGTTGATAATGTTAAATTGTAAGCAATAACTCGATATACGTCCGATAAGTTGTCAGCAAACTGTAATGCAGTAGACGGTCGAGTTGGTTTTACATTTGCAATATCGGTGAATTTAAAATTCTGTAATGCTCTTACTGCAATTACCTGGCCATCGTATAATGCAGTGGTTAATCCAGTTAATGATGTTCCGTTACTACCTGCAGTGCTTAAATTAATGCGAAGCACATTTTGTCCGTTGAAACTTATAGATGTATGCTCGATTGAGCTAACTTGGTATCGAGTAATATCACCGCCGTTTACTGAATGATCAATTTCAACTTCGGAAGTATTTGTTGGTATATATTCGTAATTATAAACCCATATCGACAATGCCTTACTAGTTGAAGTAGGTACCATTTCGTTGATCGTAGTACCTTGTTTGTAAACATGCATTGTTTGGACTAAATTGTGCGAAAGCTTAACTTGATCAGGTTGTTCAGTTACATCGTACCCGGATGAGCGTAAGCCAAAATGTCCATGAGAATTTGAACCGCCAACTGATCGAATTTGTCCACCATTATTAGACCAGTAATGCGTCCAACAATAATATGAGAATGTTGATACTTGTTCTGATACTGCTCCGTTTGTACAAACAATCGCATAACCTAAATCATTAATCATTGCAAAGTCATTTGCAAGCATTGATTTATTGCCGCCCATTTCGATGTTAATTGCTAACCCGCCACCGGTATTTAAGAAACTAATTACCGAATTTCGAATAGTTGTTTTCGAAGTTTGGATCGAAGACCTGTCGGCTATCAATGCAGCCGGCTGCCCAGAAATTACAGGATTTACTGTTGTTGTAGTAGTATCGTAATCACCGTCTGCAACATAATCAATCAAAATATCGCATAATCTAGCAAGTGATGTAGCATACGTACTATATGCAGTCGGTGCCAACGTCGTTATTTGTGTTTCATAGTTCCCAGTTGATTTAGTCCAACCTGTTGATCCCTGGACAATAAACGGAAGAATATACTTTAGTCGAGTAAATGCAGCCACGTGGAATGTTTCTTCGCCGGTAATGTAACTTACTGCGAGTCTGTAATATGCTTCGGCAGTGTCTTTAATCTGGCTGTTTGATGCTTGCGCAACTCCGCCGTAGAACATGTCATAAGTCATAGCATCAACAATATATCCAACGTCTCGTTGACATGTAACTGAATTGTAAAACGGAATCAATTTAATTACAAAATTTGATGCAATGTATGCAGAAATTTCATTTTGGATAAATGTCCTATTTGCTTGTATAATTGTTCTTGCTTTTGCAATGTCATCTGTATTGGTTACCCCAACCGGATTAGGGAAAGTTACAGCCGCCAGCCCTGTTAGCCCTTGATCGATAATATTGGCAATAATTGTCATGTTCTCGATAAGTCGAGATTGTGCAGTTGAGTCAGTAATATTTGCTAATGCCAAGTCTTTTGCTTTATTAATGCCGGCAATAGTTAATACTTTTTGGTTTGCAGCAACTACACTAGTGTACGACCGCAAATAAGATAATCCAGCTTTAATAGTTTGAAAATTTGATCCCAAAACAATGTCAAATCCTACTGCATCTAATATTAATCCGACATCGCGGGCGCACTTGGTATCGTTGTACGATAATAACCCAGCAGTCGTGTACAAGTAAGGCGTAGCAGTATCTAACGTTAATACCGCAGTTCCGCCAGTAACAGCACCTGTATCGATCGTTTGCGACCAACTTACAACATCGTTAATTTGATAACGATAACCTTCAACGTAAAATGCACACGGTGGTTGCGGGGGACGAACATCAAGGCCGCTGTTGGTACCGCCAGACACTGTAATTGTTATACCAACATCATTAATTGCAATAATTGTACCGAATACACGACCGGTAAATCCGTCGACAAATTGTCCACCTGCAAAACGTTTTTGGTTATTACTCTGTGAGAAACTTGAACATACTTGGCCGTACGGCGATTTTGTTTTAATTTGGCCGGCCGGATCGAGTACCATTGCAAACCCGCCTTGGCCTTGGAAGGTTACATCGGTTATTCGAGTTGCATCGTTACACAAAAATACGTCGATGTCTTTGTTGTTCTTAGGTGTACTAGTTACGTCTAAAGGATTAGTTAAATAATGTCGACCGTAGTTTGTAGTAGTATACAAAAACCACGATCCTGACGAGTAAGTTGTACTAGTAAATGGATAGATTATTGAACAATTTAAAATATTACCACTTACTGAATTAACAATAGCTTTCCCTCGTTTTGCATTGCCAAAAGTTAGATAGTTATCAACTAACACTTTGCCTATCCAGCTCGACGGTACTTGCCCTGAGTCTAACGTAATGGCAATATCTCCACTACTCGCAGCACCTAAACTAATACCAACTGATGTTGCATAATTAGTACCTGTGTAATTAATTAACCCTATCTCTAGCGCGTCGATAATAGCATCACGGTAAAAGAATAGCGTAACCCACGGGCTTTGACTAATTCTATCTCGAGGACGAATAATTGCTCTACGGAAATCGTCTCCTTTTATCGAACAGTTTGCCGGTAATCGAATAGGCAAATCTTCGTAGTAAATACCACTTTCTACAAAAATTGTAATGTTTAAATCTTTAACAGTTTCGCCGAATTCAATTTGTTCGCCGACAACAAAGAATCCAGGTTTAGATGATCGGACTTGTATAGTGTCAACACCTGCTCCGCTACTTCGCAAATATTTTACAATTGTTGCATACGCAGCAGATGCTACACCTACTAAAACTTTTGCAGGAATAATATCGTTATTCGTTTCCGAACCTTGATCGACTGCAATGCCACCGTTGGAAATAGCAATGTTCCATATACCGCTCCCGTAGGATACTGCAGGTGCACTACCGTACCCTTGTGCAATAATACTTAATAACGTATTCATGTTGTTAGTGAATTCGGAAATTGCACTTGCGCTTGCAACAGGTGTTAATGTACCGCCAGTGACATTTATCAACGCACTAGGTAATGTTAGCAATGTGTAGTGTGCAGACAATGTTAGTCGTTGTACAATTGCAGTCTGGTATCTAGTTCGAGTTGTAAGGTTTAACACTTGAATGCTTAATTCTTTTGCAAAGTTAATAGCATCGACTGTTTCAGTGTATTGTGATCCAATTGCAACAGATTTAGCACTGGCATTTTTAAAATAGCTTTTACCTGCGTTCACTGTCTGGTAATTTGCCAGTAATGAATTGGACGGATTCACGTCAGTGTAACTAGTAAGTAAGTCGATTGACATTGCGTCGATAATTAATCCGACATCTCGATTACATATCGACTCGTCATAATTAAAGCCACCTTTGAATGTTGTGTTAATAAATGCAATTGTATCTGCAGCAATCGTATCTTTATTGTTAACTATAACACCTCGCGCTGCGACTAAATCAGTATCATACCCGATTGTAGTAGGATATGCTAACACAGTAATCGGGTCATCAGTCGGTTCACCGTTTTCAACGATATCTTTAATTAAATTAAATAAGGTGCCAAGTGTAGTAGTAGTAGCAGTGCCGTCTGCCCACAACGAGTTTCGTGTCTGGGAAGCTGACGAATAGACCGGAGTAACTACTTGATTACGGGCAACATCCTGTGCAACAGATTGCGCATGACCAATTGCGTCGATTGTTGCTGCTAGTTCATTTGAACTAATATTTAGAATTAATTGATTATCACTGGCGCTGCGATAAGCGTTAGCAACATCAAAACTTGCAGCATTTCCGCCGTAGGTTAAATCATAGCAAACACCTGCTAATATATATTTTATATCTCGTTTGCAACTATTTGCATTATATACTAATCCCGGATAGGTTGAAATGTTTGCAGCAATATATGCAACTGATTCTTCGGCAATAAATTCTAAGTTAGCTAATATTGCCTCTCTTGCATGAGTTATACCAGGTGCAGTTCCTGCTTTGCTGACATAAGTCGGTAAGCCAATCGTGCTGAAACCTAGTTCTAGCGAATCAATAATAATTCCAAATAAATCAGTAATAGTACCAGTGATAACACTATTATTAATTACAGGAAAGTAGTAATTAATATATGATGGCAGGGTTGCAATTAAATCAGTTGTGTCAGCAACAATTGCGTCTTTAACATTCCTTAATGTCAGTGCACCACCTGTGTAATCAGGTAATACAACTGTCGGCGATGTATTATTTTCAATAATGTCAGCAATAGTTGCTAAATTTGTCGAAATTGATGACGATACAGTTGATCCTCCGGTTAACGTGTCGTTTCTGTATTGGTTAATAGTCTGTTGGTATATTGTAGGAATTGATCCGTTAACAATGACAGCCTGAACTAACGTATTAATACGGGCAATTGCAGCAAGGGTTGCACTAAGTTCAAAATCTGCAATCTGCAATGTTGAAAAAATCCAATATCGACGACCTGCATACACACTTTGGCTGTTTCCGCCGTACATAAAATCGTAAATAAGTCCTCGGATCATAAATTCTATATCACGTTTGCAGGTGCTTTTATTAAATGACACGTCTGGAAAGGATGCAGTTAAATATGAAATAATTTCAGCTTGAATAAATTTAACATTTTCTAATAATAATATCTTAGCATTTTCTTTTCCGATCGGGGTGCTTGCTAGATTTGGAAAGGTCACTGTTGGCATTTTATTATATAACACTATATTTGTTATTGTAGTTGCTAGTGTTTTAATAAAAGATACTGCAGTTGGTGTTATTTTAACTTGTGAAATTTCTAAAATCGTGTTTAATAAATTATACCGGTCAACTGTACCGTTGACAGTAGATGCACCGATTACATTACTTGCAAATGATACCGATGCAGTCGTTGATGCAGTTACAATTTTAACACCGTTTAACGATGACGGTGTCATTCCTGCAACTAGAATTGAGCTACCTACAGGGTATGCATTAGTTAATCCAGCCGATAACACTAATGTCATTATGCTTCCGCTGCCATGGCCTTCACTGACTGCGTACGGGTTAAGGCTTAGCAAGTCGGCAAATTGCTCATTACTTAAATCAGTTTGTGCAGATGAGAATGCAAGTGCAACCTGCATTGATTGATAATTTGTTTGAAAAACTAGATCGTAGCAAATTGCATCAATTACATCTTGAATGTAAGTGTCTAAGTAGGCAGTGCTATACGAAAAATTAATAATCTGATCTCTTGCAAATTTTATCGCATCGACTGTTTGAATTAATTGGTCACTTAGCACTTTTGAAGAAATTGAATTAAAATACCCATTTGCTGCGCGTTTAGTATTATATGTAGTATTCAATACTAAATCGTAGCCAATTCCGTCTAAGATTAATTTTACGTCTCGTAAACATTTTCCTGCATCGTACGAAAACGAGTTTACATATTTCTTATTGATATATGCAATTGTTTCTGCTTGGATAAATGCACGGTTTGCTTGTAATAAATCATATGCTGCAACGTGGCCGACTTTCCCAGTGTTGCCGTTTATTAAGGTAACTGATTGAATAGTCGAATATATTTGATCAACGCCACTGGTATATGTAATACGCTGGCGATATGGTCCAGGTTCTTGACTGGCTAACGTAATTAAACTGTCAGCTTGCTGTGCTGCCTGTGAAATTGTTTTATATGCATATTGCCAAAATCTTCCTTCTTTACCGACAGGTGTTTTAGTTTGAAGATTGTTACCGCTAGTAGCCGAAACATATAAATTAACATTACTTGAAAACGTACTATTATCAACGTAAAATTTAGTAGCAGCTTGCAAATCAGCAACACCATTTGGTGTACCTGCACCAGTCATCGGAGTCGGGTGATCGTTTAAGAATAATTCACCTGTCATCGTATCACCTGTGCGTAATACTACATTCTTACGAGGAACTGCTTCGTTTGACAAATAGTTACCGGTTAATGTTGCATCGTAACCTACTACTCCTGACTGAGCAGAGTATGGCTCATCACGTAGCCGTAACGGTCCAGGAACTACTAGTCCGTTAATTTCAGTACCTACAATTCTATCAGTAGTTAATCGAACATAATTAGCGTTTGCATATCCTACATTAAGAGCTAACTCGTTAATTGTAGTAGTATACCCTTTACTTTGCCACAGGCTATTAAATGCATCAACTAACGCTTGACTCGGGTTAGGTACTCGTCCGATGGCTAAATTATTTGCATTAAATGCTGCACCAATTTGCGGAAATAAATCACCTGCTAAATTTGCAACATCTGCATTAATTGTAAGTTTTAACGGGTCTGAAAGATCAACTGTTATACCACTGCCACCGATAATATCCCTTGCTGATAATGTGTCACCTTCCGGCGTTGCCATAATAATTTGATTTTGATCATAAGTGCTGCCGTCATCAAGGTTTTCAAATTTAATTGTGCCGTTTGCGCCAACTACTGCATATAATTGATCAAAATTTTCATTAACTTTGCGAAATGATTCTCGAATACTATCACCGGTCCCGTCATTACCTTGTACGCCGATGTCGATTAGTTGTTTTGCCATATTGAATTTCCCTCATTGGAGTTGTCTATATGGTATTTATCAAACAGTTTTTGTAACCTTAATGTAAATAATATAATGTTTATAAAATCAGAATATGTATTAACTTCATTTTTTCGTCAAAGCAAATTAAAACAAGAGCATTCGTATATTCGAAAAAAAGAAGTTATTACATTTAAATGCGATAGTTGCAGTGAACTATTTGTAAGAGACAGAGGAAAAATGGATCCTAAGCGATTAAGTAACAACTATTACCACGTTTGCAGTAATTGCGATGCTAAGAAATTCGCTCAGGAAAAAGGAGTTGAAATTCGTAAAGTTTGGGATATGCCAGTCAGTAGTCTTAAGACACTAGATCAGTTTTAGCCTGTTCGTATAGTGCAAAACTTGCTAAGTTCTTGCCTTTGCTTTCACACATGATATCAAATTTGTCCCAAAATGTTAATGCCCATGCATTAACAGCAGTGTTCCAATAAAAATCACTGTGCGCTCTAAGTTTGCCTTTTTTGTAGCCGGCTTCTAGGAGTACATCAAGAACTGGTGCGGTATGAATGTCATGATTGGGTAAAACATCTTCACGAGAAACAGAATAATGAAGAGTAGGCCTAACGCCGCGCCAACTGTCAATAACTTGATTGACTCTGCTGTCATCGGGTTTGATATACTCTCCAGATTTGATAAAATGATGGTGAATATCAAGAACGACGGGAACCCTGTCGCAAATAGTAAGGCAGTCATTAAGTCCATGTGTAATTTCCTCGTTTTCTATAGTAATACAGTTGCGTGCCTCAGGACTAAGGCGGTCGTATGCTTTTAAGAATCCTGCAGGGCCAAGTCTGCCTGCAATGTGTACGTTAATTTTCATATCTTGAAACTGTTTGCCGTAACCCATCCAGCGAGCCATGTCTGCATGATATTCAAATTCTTCAATGCTGCGTTCGACTACCTCCGGACGATCGCTTGCCAAGACGCAAAACTGTCCAGGATGAAAACTAAGCCTAACGTTACGATCACGGGCAACATCCCCAATTTGAACAAAATGTTTTTCTGCGTAGTCTCTAACATCCGGTCTGCGATAAAATTCAGAAAACAAAGTGTGAGTATATACAGGCAACACATCACTGCCAATACGTACCATTCTGAGTTGCTCATTAAGTGTTCCTACCTTTTCAACCAAGTTGTAAACGGAATTAATATTGGCAATCATTAACTCCCATAATTTTTGTTCTGCTACTTCACGTGATTGACGATTAAGCCAGGCAACGGTAGTAGTGCCAACATTATATTTTTTGCAAGCATCGGTAGATTTAATACCGTTTACTTGATTAGGATTGTCAATCCACTTACACGCAAAACCAATTTTGTTTGTCATAGTGATGTTAATATACTCCAGGTATGTTGCCAGTTTTTAACATTATAGCATTGACCGCATGCATCGTCAATGATTCGTTTTGCCAATGTGTAATCGTTCCCGCACGGGTCAATCCTATCCCCAAAGAACGTAATTTCTTGATCTACTAAAAAATTTAATATTTGAGATTTATCAAACCCTTTTTGAAAAATATCAATGCTAATCTGCCCTCCTATTACTGCATGCAGATTTGGCCAGTTAGCATTAATTTCTTTAGTAAGGTAGTGTCGCTGCTGAGATATAATATCCCATCCTGCATATTTAATACGCTGTTCTCTAGTTGCATGTTGTCCGACATATGAAAAATTTAGCATACCTGGTCTGTCTTCAAAATGATTTCCAAATTTAGGATATTTAGTTTCATCTAATTTAGCATTTAAAAAAATATGTAAATTTTCCGGGCTAGTCCAATCACTCCTATATAATAATTTTCCGTGCGTGTAAATTTCGTTCCCGGCAGAGTTAAAAGAGTAGCTAACATTGTTAACAATGTCTTCTCCGAGCTGCTCTATTGTTTTTGAAATATCACTACCGGTAACTAGCATAACTCTGTGAGTGGTCATAAATGATTTAAACCAGTGCTTAAACTCAACGTCCATTGCTAATCTTGACAGGGTCAACGTTCCGTCAACATCAAAAAGATATATCATCTATAGTAAACGCTTCTTGATTTAGGAGTTTCCCACCAATCAATGTGATGAACCTTAACGCCAAGATGTTGCATTTTTTCTTCAACTAAATCAGCCATCCATTTGCTAAGATTCTCGCTAGTAGGTACAAAATTAACAATGAAAAATCCTTCATAGTACTCGCACTCGGATTCAGCTGAATCTTGATATTCTGCAGGATCTATGTACCAACCTGCTACATAATCTGTATCAGGTACGCATACACTGACTAACTCTTTTTCACCGATCATTTTATCGTAAAGCGGGTCATTTTTATCAATAATAAATTGATGATCGATATATGTATTAATCCATTTCTTAAGCCATTCTAAATGTCTAAAATCAGTTATCATGCCGGTTGCATCGAGTTTATCTGCGGTTAAAAACACTTGCATTTTACCTTCATGCCCGTGCAAATGTCGACAAGCACATTTTAAATCCGCAGCATATTTTCCATTAAGTGTTTGCGTGTGAACTCTGTGGCCGTAACAAAATTCAAAAGTCTTATCAATAATCCAAGCCATACTAATCCTTATTAGTTAAAAGTTATATTATATAGTCATTATGATGAGAAGTCAATCAGTTTTAGAAGATCGACAGGTGGCAATGCTAGGGCAATTATCGCATACTTCGCCAGTAACTGTTTGTTTACAGTGCAATATTACTTTTACATCTGCAAGTTCATCTACAACATCTGATAAAATCGTAAATTCATCTTTAGTACGATTAATAAGAGTTGTTAGTGACTGCATAGTCCAATACCACCAGTTAACTGAAACAATAAGAAGAATCGAAATAAAAACCCACCACAAACTTTGTTGGCGGGTATTAGTAATCCAATCCCATGAGAATATTAAGATAACTATACTAATAAAAACGACACTACTAGCTAACAGCCAATACCGTCGTTGATTGTTAATTTCATTAAGGTCGGCATCATTCTGAGAAAGCAACTTAGTCAGTCGTTCCTTCATCGCCCGATTGCACCGAACGGTTCCCATTCACCGGGTTGACCGTCAACTAAACAAATCCAACCTACATATCCGGTAATTGTTGGATTTTGATTCCAACAGATATCACCTTTGTAAAACACACCCTCATTCGGTGGCATTATACCTGTGACAAACTTTTTATTATTAAAACTAACGTTACCGTTTACTGATAAACTAACAGTTGGATCTGGATTATTAACACCGACAGATAATGATCCAAATACTTTAACTGGACGTCTAGGTAAATTAATGTTTCCTATTATAGTTTCGCTGCTATCTGCAAAAAGTATATTTTGGTTTGCAATATTCAATGCAAGGTACGAGCTTGCAGTAACTTCCGGACCAGTTATAGTTAATGAATGCGTGCCTAATGTCGATTTAAGATTATCTGTAGATAAATCTGCGATTGCTGCTTCTCCTGCGACAACTAGCGAAGTAAGTTGACCAACAGATGTAAGATTTGAGCTTCGAATACAGTCGCCGAGTTTTGAATCATAAATTACAGGATTACCGTTAATGTAATATGCTTGCTCTGCACCGATTTCGATTGATACTTGAGTTTTTAACCTATCTGGATTGTTAACAAGGACAAACGACCGTTGGCAATCAGAATCAAGCCATACTAACCCTTTATTGTAGATCGGATCATGCTGTGACCCTTTAAATTCTAAAGAACTGGTACGTTCAATTCTTGTATCTGCTTCGATATTTGATGCATAAATCGATCCAAACACTCGCAATACACCTGATTTACTTATTTCGTCGCTAATATGGACTTCACCGTTGTGTTTAACAGTAATGCGAGGAATGTTGTCACTAGTGATTGCAAAATCATGGTTTGAATATGTACCTACTGTTGCTAACCCAACTTTCGGACTACCTAGTGCAATTTCGACATCGTTATCGATAATACTAATTGATGCATTTGGATCTTCAGTTCCTAAACCTAATCGATTATAACTTGTATTAAAGAATGCAAATTCACCAATATTAGCGTCACCGGTTACTGTTAATGAGTTTAATGGTCCTACTTTTCTAAGATTACTGTTTGTAATAGTAGTACCCAGGCTGTTAACTGTTAGAACAGGAATGTTATCAATTTTATATGCTGCTTCTGCAATAAGATCAAAATCACCGTTAGTCCATAGTCTATTTCCATTGCGATATATTAATTGAATATTACCGTTGCCCCACGCCCATGAAAATCCTTTTCCTACGAGTTCTTCTTCTGAGTTAGTAACCCAATTTCCTAACTCGGCTGCGACACCGTGTTTAGTAATTAGATTATCAACTTGAATAGTTTGTGCAATAATTGTGCTTGATACTGTTAGATCACCGTTGAGGTTAATACTTCCGTTAATGTCTAATGTATTTGGTAATGCTACTGGTCCTTCTAACGTCGAAAGAATCAGTTTATCGATAACAACTTTATCGTTTTGAATGTTGAATATTTGAGTCATAATTTGGTCTCTTTTCTATATTTATCCAAGAAACCTAATTGATTTCAAACTACGATGCGGCTTTAAGCAGAATTGTTTCTTCGTTTATTCGACCGTTTAATTTAGTGTCAGTTGCAGTAATATCATCTAGGAATCTGCGTAGTGCAACTTTACTTGCTGATTTAAATTCTTTGAGTTTTTCATCCGGTTTGCGTATTGTTTTTTGAATACTTTTATGTTCGTCAAAACCTACAATACTTGATCCTTTTACAGTTAGCGGACCTGTCATTTCGTCTGCAACGTATTTGCCAAGTTTTCTATTCTTAGTGTTGTACACCCATAGTTCTTTAGCACTAACAATCTCAGTAGGATTAATAGAAACAAGTTTTAACGGTTCAAATGTTTTTAAGAATTTTAGTTTTAAAACAAGTTTATCTTTAGGCACTGCTTTAACTGTTCTTGGCTTTTTATTAATTTTAGCTTCTTCTGCAAGCATTACACATGCAGATTCGACTTCTTTATAAAATGTAATTAAAGAACGAATTTGTTTTTTACTGCGATGTGAATATGCTTCTTGCAACTGCTCGTACACATCGTGCAATTCTGCATCTGCGGGTTTACCAGCGGCAAGTTCTTCTAACTCAGCAAGCGCAGGCGCGTACATATCTTTTATAACACGGGCATGTGCAGCTTTTGCTTCTTTTCCTTTGAGTAAATTTAAAATTTTAATTGCTTTTGGATCAAACGCATCTGCATCTGTAATCCAACTCTCGACCGCCTCTTCGATATCTGCAGTCATGTTAACGGCTGCATCTTTAACCCGTGTTTGGATGCTGATCACAGGAGCCGGCTTTTTAACTTCGTCATCCTCTGGGTCAATGTCGTTAAGACCAGCGTCGATGGTTGCAGCAACTGCTGTTCTTAACCATACCGTAGCATCTCTTCTACCGTTAAATTCAGGGTGAGCTGGTGGCATACCACGAAGTAAACAACTAGCAATAGAACCCATAGTAGTACTTGTTCTCCAATCTTTAGTAGCTTTGTAATCGGAGATTTCTTTAGTTGTGAAGTCATTTTGCATCATCCATTTAAGTACTGCAGGTTTTAAATCTTTACTACTAAATTGTAAATTATAATAATGCATAGCGTTGTGCCATTTTCTACTATAATCTTTAGTCGATAATTCTTCCCAGCCGTCCCAAGTTGGACTTGTGTCTTTCTTCGCATTTTCTCGTATTGTAACTGAAGAAATTTTAGGTTTTGCTTTTTTTGGTTTTGCGGTTGAGCCTGCTACTTTTATTGTTGCCATATAAATTCTCAGTAATGTAAAAATTGTTGTTATTATATAATAAAAAACGGGTGTTGTCAACTATTTAATTCTTGCCATATATTATTAATTATTTCATAAGTCGGAGCTAGCTGGTCATTATATTTTTGCTGATAATTATTAAATATTTTTTGATTGTGAATTAACACAGGTTCTAATTCTTTTCGTAAATTGATTAATTCATTAACTGTAAGCTTTGATAATTTTTTTAACTCTCGCAGTATTAATTTAAGTTTAACATTAATATCGTCAACATCGTCGTATTCTTCTGACCACCATTGATCAAATGTACGATATCCTATTTTTTGTAGATACTTTAGATGCCCTTTACTTGCAATTATAATAAATGGTTGGCCAATAGAAATCGGTTTCATGTTTTCTCACTAAAAAATAACGGCGAAAATTTAATTTGATTACTGTTAAATGCGCTTGCTACCTCGTCTTCGGTTATCGTTTCTGTTACTAACGATAAGAAAGTCTGACGATGATGATCTTCGGTTAATGAAAATGCTGGATTTATTATTGATAAATCGTATTCGAGATATAATGGATGTAAACTATCGATAATAATCGCAGCGTCATGTAAATCGTCTCTGTTATATTCGTGTACAAGATGTTGAGTCAATGTCGACGAAGCATAATAACTGACGATTCCCTTATTTAAAATTAAATTACGTTGTAATTCGCACACTAGTAAAGTTCTATGCTTTCTAGTTGCACGATTGTAGCATAAAAATAAATTAGCATCAGTCGAAGGTGTGTAATCTATAATGTTCGAATATTGCTGCCAATTTGCTTGAAATGAGGATACAGGGTGATATGTAAAATTAGTATTACTAGGTGGAATTTCAAAATTACCATGAATAAAATGGACTTGATTTTTTTTAAACTGATACGCATTGATCCACTCTTGTAAAATATCCCAATCAGGTATTCCGCATGATCCTTCAATCGGATGTATAAACACTATCCTTGCACGATCTGCAGCAACATCATTGATAACAGTGTTGCTAATAAATTTAAATCCGTAGGGCTGCATTTTAAAAAAATAATTTCGAGTTCGTATAAAAATAGGATATATATATTTGGTGTTTGAATCGTTGACATTGCAAAATTTAATATTTCTATAATTGTGAAACCGTTCGGTTTTATATGCAGGTAATTTGAAATGTGCTAGATTGTTATGATCGTGATTTAATGCGTTTAATTTTTGTTTAAAATATTTTCGATCATGGCTAAACGGCAAAGTTAACTTGCCGTTTATACAGAAATTAGCAGGCCAATTATTAGGCACCCACCAATCATAGTAGTCACTCCAGTTATCAAATGCAAATATAATATTGTTCATTTATTTTTAAAGTATAACATCATTCTACTTATCTGTCAAATACTTTTTTACTAAATATCTTGATGTATACTCAAGGAACAATTCAAAATTTTTGGAATACTCAGCATACTACACTTGCATATATTCCGACAGAGTTTAAAAATCAAAATGATGTTAACATGTGGTTAACTAGCGGATTTAATCAAGAAAATTTAATATTTGATCTATATGACATGAGTAATCCTACACCTAAATGGGCCGAATCGTTTTTTCGTTCCTTTAATGGAAATCATATAACACTAAGTTTTATGAGAATGAAAACAAATACAGCTCTTCCGTATCACGCTGACTTGTTTAAAAAATATATTCAGATTAATAAAATATTAGATCCTTCTAAAATTTCAAGAGCTGTTGTGTTTTTAGAAGATTGGCAACCTGGCCATATTTTAGAAATTAATGGGAAATCTATATCGCAGTGGCACGCAGGTGATTATGTGTTATGGAACTATGATACTCCGCACATGGCTGCAAATTTAGGATTAGTCCCGCGCTATACTGCACAGATTACGTTCACGAATGTTTGATACTATAGACAAATTTGAAAAGATAATTGCAGAATTTTACGGAGCACCGTATGCAGTTAGCACAGATTGTTGTACGCACGCAATTGAATTGTGTTTACGGCTAACTGCTGCAAATAATGTAACGTGTCCTAACCATACCTATATTTCAATTCCGCATACATTTAACAAGTTAAATTTATCATGGTCATTTAGCAATGATAGGTGGAAGGATTATTATTTTATAGGAAACACACATATAGTCGATGCTGCTGTATTGTGGAAAGAAAATTCGTATATTCCTGCTACATTTATGTGTTTAAGTTTTCAATTTAAAAAGCACTTATCATTAGGTCGAGGCGGAATGATACTATTAGACAACAAAATAGCATATGAAAAATTAATAAGAATGAGTTACGATGGTCGAAGTCGAAATTTATCATGGGCAGAACAAGACATTAGTACAGTTGGGTATCATTACTATATGACACCAGAAACTGCGCAACTTGGTATTTCTAAATTAAATTTAGCAAAAGAAAAAATACCAAAACTGTGGTCGTCAAGTGACTACCCGAATTTATCAAATATGCAAATTTTTAAGGAAAATAATAATGGACGGATATCTTTTAATTGAATCTATTGATCAGGTGCGAACTGAAAAAACATTTGTCCGCAATGATTATCGAAGTACGATGTCGCAATATACAGAGACGCGTCTTTTTTTGAGAATGAAATATAAGATGCAGCCTACCGAGGCACTTGTACTAGTAGTAATGTACACAGACATGTCTGAAATTAATAAAATTGTTGATTACATTAACGAGTGTCGCTTTTCAAAATTATATTTCTTTGTCGAAGATGTGTTTAGACTTTCGTTGCCGAACAAACCTGCTGATTGTATAGATAGGTCACTAATTAATCGATACCCGACAGAAGTTATCGCAGGAGAGTTAGAAGTTATTTCTCAAATTTTAAATCAAACAGCAGTTGAATATGAAATTTATCATAATGAGTACAATTCGAGTTTTTTTGAAAAAAAATATAATCTAACAATTAATTATTTTGATATATTTTCTGCATCTATACCTGTAAATAAATGGATGGCGTATCAATTTACTTCGGTATTTGATTTTAAGATATCTTGTTTTAATCTAAGAAAAGATATTATTAGATTCTATATAGTTGCGTTGTTATATGGATCACCGTGTGTTATTTTAACCTTAGGTAATCATTTTACAGTCGGCGAAGTTATCGATAATCAGCAACTGCCAGTTAACAAGTTTAGACCTGATATTACGAAAAAAATATTAGAAACTACTGAATTTTTTAACAACAATAATGTTAAGTTAGAGTGGGATATTGCGTTTGATCAAAAAATTGATATTAAATATTTTGAATATAGCAATGTAATGCCTGCAGTCGTTAACAGCTTCTTAAGTCTAGTAACAGAAACAAGTTATTATTATCCAATGCCAACTTTTGGAGAAAAGACACTAAAACCAATTGTTGCACACCGACCATTTATTATGATTGCACCTGCAGGGACTATTGCATTACTTAAAAATCTTAAATTTAAAACTTTTGATCAATGGTGGGACGAAAGTTACGATTTGATAATTGATAATCATAAACGTCTAGAAGCAATTTATGATATAGTTGAAACAATTCTAAAAAAAGATAATCAAGAGTTAGTACAGATGCTAAACGAAATGCAACCTGTACTAGAGCACAATTACAAAAATCTCCGACATCTTCGAACTAATATGTGTTCTATTAATCATCTCGAATAATATCAGATTCGCTGCATGCAGTCCCGTGTTGTATTTCTATAATTTTGCATGGAGTGTTATACGGATTTGCTAACTTGTGCCAAGTGTTATTAGGAATGCAAAAGTTAGAATGTGCAGATAGTCGTTTTGAAGAATTATCTTCAAATTCAATCATACATTCTCCTTCACTAACGTGCCAGTATTCGGATCGATACTCGTGTTTTTGCATACTAAGACTTTTTCCAGGTAGAATAGTTAGTTCTTTTACTTTAGTACCTACAACTTCGTGTAGAACTCTATAATGTCCCCACAGTCGATCGGTTTTAGGTGCTTTCCATTCATCTAATAACCAACTACTTGAATTTTGTTTAGTGCTACCTCCTACACCAAATACAAAGTCTACTCCTGCGATAGCCATTTCTGGAATGTTATCAGAAGTTCTATCGCCCCCGTTTGCAAAGATAATACGATCATTTGGATATAACATTTGAACTTGTTTAATTGCATCGACTGCATGATCGCTGTCATCATAAAATTGAATACAATGGTCTACAGATTTAAGATGTGAAATAATATGCAATCTCTCACCGATTAACATAAATGTCCTACCTTTTTTTCGAATCAACCAATCGTCACTGTTCACGCCAACAACTAATCGATCCCCTAATTGTTTAGCTGCTTTAAAATATTCAATATGTCCACTGTGTAAAGGATCAAACCCTCCGGTAACTAACACTACTCTCATTTAATGTAATCTCTCTATTAGTTAATTATTCTAGTATTGCCGTAGTGTATTACTGTTGATCCCGGAACACACGTAATTGTTCGCCACGGGTCTAGAATAACACTTCCCGGTTCAATATAAAAGTAAAACTGATCTGGTTTTATTTCGACCCCTGTGCCAAAATATGAAATTACTGGATTGTGTGCCATTAATATTACGGCCCTGCCACCTGCAATATCACCAGTCAACGGGTCGGCATACGACACTCTTATACCTTCTGCTTCTATAAAATGCCCTACTAATTCGCTGTAGCTGCCGATAGTGTATTCAACATACGGTTTGTAAGCTCGGCCGTGAATAATTACAGGTAAGTTATATTGTTTAGATAGATCTACAAGTTTAAGTGCCATATGTTTAGCCTGTTGATCTCTACTCTGCATTATTGTTTGAAATAAGTCGTATCCTAATTCAAGTTTTTCAGCTAAAAACCTTAATGCAATGTTATCTCTCGGGTGGCATGCTCCTGCATCACCTAGACCTGCAGTTAGGTATCGCGGACCGGTGATTCGTTGCGTAGCGTTTTTAAGGGCGTCGGTAACCACATCAACATTAATATTTCCATTTTTTTCTGCAACATCTTGAATCATATTTACTAATCCAATTTTTGCAGAAATAAAGGTGTTATAAAAAACTTTAATTGCTTCAGCTTCGTCCCAAGTTCCGATATTTATCGTTGGATCGTTTTGCATTAGCGGTTTATAAAAATCAACTAATAATTTTGCATCACCTGTGCAAGATCCATCTTCTGTTCCGATAATTATACACTCTGGATTAATCATATCCCACTTGACACTGCCCATTGCAATTAGATAAGGGTTGTATACAAAGCGAGAATTAGTAATTAACGGTTTTAAATGCGCTCTGACTGTTCCGGGTAATACAGTTGAGATTAATACTACTAGTTGATCCGGTGTAACATACTGATTAATCTCGTTAAGAACTTGTTGAACAATACTATAGTCAAAATCTTTTGCCGGTAAATTCGAAATAGGACTACTACCACCGTATCTCGGATCGTGTGGCGTCGGTACTGCAACAAATATTATATCTCTGTCTAATACTGCTGCGCTAATAGAATCCATTATTAGAATACGAGCAGCAGGATCTTTAACTATATCATACCCTACCACATCGTATTTTTCTGCCATTACTTCTGCACACGGCAATCCCAATTTTCCGCATCCTATCATTAAAATTTTCATAAATATCCTATTATTTGTTTTGTGTTTATATTATTGTGTATAACAGACATTGTTTAAAACATTTTTAAGGTTAGGCACTAACCATTCGAGGGTTAATCGACTATGGTCAGCTGAAACATAATGAAAATTAGGCAAGGGTTTAATGTGGTTGTGTTGTAACCACTGATACCCGTTGTCAGGTATCCAATTAACTTTTTTAGCTAGCCATTGATACGGCTCGATAAATAAATCCTGCATTGGCACAAACCAAGACCAAAAAATACATGGCACGTTAAAACTGTCACACAGGTATTGAAGTGTAATTATATCTTGCATAACTTTATAATTTATCCATTTACTCATTGCAACTTGTGGTACCCACACATTGTCGATTTTTGTTGTTTCATTTATAAACGATGCAAAATTATCTTGGTTATTTACTATGTTCCATGTATAACATCCGATATCATTAATTCGATGGCCGTCACACAGCGAAACATCGTTGTTTTGTGACTTGTTTTCAAAGGCAGAAAAACCAGTTACAACTCTTGAAGGTTCTGTCAATTGGATAACAACCACATCGACATTATTATTACTAAGTGCGTAGTGTAGTTTTTCAATATAAAAACTATTGCCTGCTCCGCAACTTGATGCCCTAATTAGGTCCATATCCCAGGCTGTTGCTAAAAAATAAGGCCAGCTTTCGCCGTAACTAGTCGATGAATGGCTATCGCCCATTGCCAATATTGTTTTTTTAGTAGATATATTCATGTTATATTTTTCCTTTTCCTTTTAATTGCAATAATAAGAAATTATCAACGTAATATTCATGCGAGTCAACTGAAGGATGGACGTGATCATCATAAAAAGTTAAATCTTGATCTTTACAGTATTCGTATAACCCACTACTTTCTTTCCAAAATACCCAATCTTTAAAATTTATCATGTCATATAAATATTTAACATTTCTGTAAATATCGTAAGTCATAGGTTCATGATGCACCCATCGGTTAAGGATATCTAAACATGCTGGATAGTGCATTATGTCCATATATGTTTGGTTTATCAATTTAATGCCCATGCTTGCACAGTACCATTGTAACCGTAACATATTTTCGTACGACTGGATAGCAAGGTTTTCATTACAATAGAACTTAGATATTAAATGTCTATTAAATCTTGAAATATGTTGATTTGTAAAACTGTCGTGCATCGAGCCACTAAGATATCCGTCTTTCGGGTACACACTGCAGCTTTCGTTTTCTTTAGTATCGATAAAATTTACAGGATTTGTTGCCCATTCTTCTGGATTGTGTAATGTTACAAAGTCAGGCAACTCGGGTGAAATAAATAAATCTTTTCTGTCTATTCCGGACCACATCACTGCAACTAAAATATTTTTCGGATCTACGCCGTTGTCGATTAATATTTGTGTTTGAAAGATCGCAGTTTTTGCAATCCATGAATTTCCGCAAGATCCTTGACCCCGATTGTATAAACCTGCATTCAATCTTTCTGCGAGAAAATGCGGCCACCGTTTTTCGTAGTTATCTGAAAAACTACAGCCCGATGTAACTAAGTGGGTAATCATTTTAATCCTCTAATAAATCGTGTAATTTGTTCGATAATAAATCAATCGACATGCGTTGGCGTTCAATAAACAAGTCATGATTGTATTTTAATATTGGCCATATTTGCTTCAATACTTCTTCTAAATCGTCTCTTGAAATAAATTCTACAATAGCAGCGGTTGCTTTTTGCAGACGTATATTTTTATCAGGTTCTAAATCATAACTTTCGTCAATTACTTCAGAAAATGTTTTGAAACCTAATGTTCTAAACGTTTCTAATCCAAGATGGGATCCGATAAGCACAAACGGCTGAAAAAATATTATTGGTTTAAAAATTTTTTCACTGTAAAACCCTTTAATATCAACAAATGTTTCTGCTACAACATGTAGATAACTGCTATAAAATTTTTCAGAATTCGCATCTTCAACTGGATTTGGAATTTGGCTGCTTCCCCAATCAACCGGGTCAATTTCAACTGGTAAATGATATGGAATTTCATTTTCAATATTAAGATGGACCCATTCTTGATAAATTTCAGGATAATAACATTCAAATGCAGTTTTTTGCGCATTGTAATAGCTAAATATCGGTGCATTGTCGTCTGCTGAATTGCCTGTTTTTGAGAGACTTAATAATCCTTGATCTCGGTACGGAAATAATTTAGTAAATATTGCAAATCTGTGAGCATGCGATCGTCTATTTAAACAAATAAACTTAAATTTACGAGGCCCATTTTCAAAGATTGCAGCATACCCTTTTTTCCGGTCATCGTCAATGTTGCGCCATCTTGTATGCATTTCCCAAATATTATAATATAGTATTGCATAGTTTGGAGAAGGAGTCATATTGCCGCACATTACTACAAAATTTGCATACGATAAGTCGTATCGGACCTTTAACGGTTCGACAATGTCGTCGTACCATTCTAACTGCCATCCTTCCCACGGATTAGCTATTAGTATTTTACACATGCCGTTTTTGATTGATTGTATTATGCTAGCAGGAATACCTAATACATTAACATATTCTCTCAATTGCGAAAAATCATACATTATCGGATAATAAAATTTAACGTCTTTTGGAATTGTAGTGTGTGTGTTAAATATTCTTTCATAGTCGTTATCGACTCCTAAAAAAGCACCGGGCGAAAGAGAATTAATAATTCCGTGCTTGCAAATAACAGATCGCGGAGTTGCGTTTTGAAACGGAGATCTATTTAAAATATAAAAGTTCTTGCCGTTGTTTTCAAAAAATAAGTTAATTTTGGATGTCATTTAGTTTTCCTATTAAAAATTCCGAAATTAGTAAGTGGCCGACTGCATTAGGGTGACCGCATTTAAATACGTCATTGCTTGCAATAGTGTGAACTGAATTAGAAATATAATTATTATCTAGCAATCTTCTCCACTCTTCTTCATACTTTTTAACAATGCCAATATGCCAATAGTCTGGATCTATAAACGGCATATATTTGTTACCTACAACCGGTAGCATATGAAATAATAAATAATTTTTAGTCTTTGCTCCTATTAATGATTTAATTGCGTATACCTGATGCATTGTTTCTAAAAAAATACTGTCGTCGGTTTGTAATGTCATTATACGTTTTAATGAGTTATCAATAGTAGAATCATGAAATTCAGGAAAGTGATGCGCAGTAATGTGAAAATATCTCATAAATCGATTATCATAGAATTCTTTTCGTATCGCTTCCGTCAACCCTATTAAAATTAAATCACCGTCGCAGTAAGATGCATTCATTCGCTCGTGTGCTTCTGTTACAGTATCAGGTGATTCGATATTTAATAAGTAATTGCAAACTAACCTAAATATAGTAGCGTTGCTGCATCCTGGAATTGCTAAGTTTTTAACAGGAACGTTAAACTGTTTTCCTAGCAATGCAGGCCATGCAAGGTTACTAGGGAAATTATAATCAATGTGGTTTTCTAATTTTTTTATATTATCGGATAACCCTTGGCCAAATGTATTTGAATCACCGAATACTACAATTCGTTTTATGTCATGCATGGGTTGCTAACCTTTTACAATAATTTTTAAATTCGATTAACTCAGGGAATGTTTGATTAAAATTTGTGTTTTTTCGAATGTCATACTCAGTGACAAACTTATAAAAATCTATACAATTTTGATCCCACGTGGCTTGATCAGGTTCTTCTTCTAGTAAATTACAGATTAAATCTATTCTATGGATGTCACTTTCGTACAGCATTGCATAATGGCCAGTTTGTAAAAAATTACTATCTTTATATTTTTCTACTAATTTTTTTAATTTTAAAATAGTATTAGATTTTAACTCAGTAGGCGCTAAATTTAAATGTAAGTATGGTGGCCATCTTAAATAGTTAATGCTAAGAATGATTGTATTTTCAGAATATGATTTATAGTATTTTTTTCTTAGATTTAAAATTTCTTCTAAGAACTCATCTAATGTACTTAACGAACAAATATTTACAGTTGACATTATTCCAACAAATGCATTGCTTGGAAGATTTTCAATTAAATTTTCTAAATTATTATGCCATTCTTGATAATTTAATCCATACCGAATATATTCTGCTTGTGCACCAGTAGACTCGTTACTAGTAAACAATTGAATTTGTTTAATCCGAGGAGCAATATTGTTAATATATTTAATCAATCGTTGAATTAAATTAACAGGCACATTTAAATTTGTGTTAATACCTAATATTAAATTAGGATTTAAATTTGGATCGTTTTCTAATTTTTCAAGAAGGTCCCATACATCTTTACTTAATAATGGCTCACCCCCTGTCAATCGTAAATTCTCTAAATTTTTAGATAGTTCAGGCCACCATTTCCAAAATGCAGTAACGTAGGGATTTTCTTCTTTGTGGTGATACGGAAACCGATTTATTTGTTTTAAATGATCTAAATTACCAGTATTCCAACTTGTGGGATACGGCCCATGCGAGGTTATTTCTTCGACCCATCTACTACTAACATCAGGACTGCAATATGCACATTTAAAATTACAAACATTTGAAAAACTAATTTCTAAATATGACGGATTAATATTTTCTGTTTTTGTTTCTAATATCAACGGAATATGTTTCCACGCCCACGGTTCAGTTGTTTTATAATACCGATCGCTATAAGTCCCACCAAGATCTTCTGCCTTCCAACAATAATCACATTCGGCTGGTCGGTTACCATCTAACATTTCCTGCATCTGTTTCTTTTTAAATTGGGTGTTATGTAGCGCAGTATGATCCTTTTCTAATTCGTCAAGCGGTATTTTATGAGGAGCAGGATGGTGACAACTATGATTCCATCCTGTTTGCAAGTACAGTGTCGTTTGCAGCCATTTAGCTGCACAAAATGTAGGACCTATGTTATCAAGTTCGGTAACCCGTGTTGAAAAAAATTGTGTTTGCTCGTCGATCATTGAGTTCCTGTTAAATTAAATTTCTATATAATAATTATAATAAATTTTTTAAATCTAAAGATAATTGGTCAAATATCAAATCAAATCGCTGAACAAGCAGCGAATGATTATGATCAAGTATTGGCCAAAGGTGTTGCATTACTTCATGCAAGTCATTTCTGTTTAAAAAATCAATAGCTGCATTTGTTGCTTTTTCTACCCTAAGCTCATTGTCAATTTCATCATCGTAGCTTTCGTCAATAACATCTGAAAATGTTTTATAGCCTAACTGCCGAAGTCTAGCTAATCCTTGATATTGGCCTATAAGAACAAACGGTTGGAAATAAATAAAAGGTTTAAATATTTTTTCGCTAAAAAACCCCGTATTTTCTACTTTAGTTTCGCAAACAATATGCAAATAACATTTATAAAATTTTTCAGAGTACAAATCGGTAGTAGGATTCGCTTCGAGAAAATCGTACGGATCAAGTTCTGTAGGTAAAACTAATGGTAACGATTCTCTAATTTTTAAATTTCCCCACTCTTTATGTATGTCAGGGAATTTTTTTCTGAATAATCTTTTTTGTACATCAAAGTACAATAACCTTGGCGGCTTGTCATCGTCGCAAAAGCCTGTTAACCAAAAGCTAAGTAATCCCTGATTGCGATACGGAAATAATTTAGTAAGTACTGCAAATCTAAAGTATGCTGCACGGCGATTTAAACAAATAAACTTATATGTACGTGGACTTTGATTAAAAATAGTATCGTGTGCAATCTTTCTATCGTTATCGGTATCTCGGTGTCTAGAAGCTATCTCCCAGTGATTAAAATATACAGTATTGTACCTACAATGATTGGTATAGTTAGCAGACATGATTACAAATTTATCAACAGTTATGTGGTTGTTAGCTGCTATTGATTCAACTAAACGTTCGTATGTTGGCCAACACCACCCTTCGTACGTGCATACTATTAGCACTTTGCACGTTCCTGTTTCGATTGCCGAAAGAATATTAAATGGAATAAAAAGACTGTCAACGTGATCTAATAGTTGAGTAAGGCTAAAGATTATAGGATAGTAAAATTTTTTCCCTTCAGGTATAGCAGTGTTAACTACAAATCTTTTAAAAAATTGTGATCCTTGTCCACCGAAATATGCATCAGTATGGCAATTATTTGTACATTCAACAATTACCTGTGGTACTAAATCGGCCGGAATTGCATTTAAATACGGTTGCCTGTTAAAAATTGAGGCATGAATACCATTGTTCTCAAAGTATAAGTTAATTTTTTCTGTCATTATTGTCCTTGCACACCCATTTAAAAGTTATACCCAAATGTTTTAATATCAATATAATGTAGTTCTGCTATAAGATTTTTAGTTTCGTCGGAATAATATGAACGGTATTCTGTTTCTGATATATCAAATCGAAACGGACTAGTATTAGTATCATCCAAGCAAAAATATTCCATTAACGGTTTAATATCAATTGCTGCATGCTCACCCCTAATAATATAAGTTGCTTGTTGATACCCGGTTGATGATATATAACTTAACCAATTCATTTGAGGTGTAAGCGTGTGATAGTGGGTGTGTATTCTGTTAGAATTAATATCTTTTACAAATTTGTTCACTGTATTAGTAACTTTGCCCGTTTCGATGGTCTTTCTAAATTCTCGAACTATATCCGGCAACGTATCTATGTCTGCGTCAAGTACGTTTTTAATTTTATATATAAATCTTGCCCATGGATTCATCACAATACCGATTGTTGATATTTCTGGATAAAGTGCATGAACTTCTTTAAGACTTAATCTGTTATCTTCAATTTCATAATCTTGTATCATCCGTAATGCTGAAATTTTTTGATTAAGAAACCATTCATGTAGAGGCCATGCGTAATATGCACACATCTGCGGTACGATAATTGTAAAACGCGAATCGTCAGTTTTGTAAGTTTTTTTCATTATGATTTAAAGATAGTATTATTTATTTTAAAATTTATATCCAAATGTTTTTATGTCAGTGGCATGTAACTTAGCGACAAAATTTTTAATTTCATCTGTGTAATACGGATAATAATCTAAAGTTGGAAAATTAAAATTAAAAGGCTCGTGATCTGTTAGACAAAAATAATCAATTAATGGTTGAGTATCTTCGGCTGCATACTCGCCGCGAACTATGTATTCAACTTGAGTTCTGCATCCGTTATTGAAATTATAACTTAACCAATTCATTTGTGGTTTTAAAAAATCACAAAAACACCAGTTTTGATCTTCGCTAATTTTAGCTAACAATCTATTTAAATTACGTGCAACTTTGCCTGTTTCGATTGTTTCTTTAATACTTATATCAATAGACGACAGGGTGTCAGGGTCATATTCTAATATTTTAATATACCTATAAATAAATCGAGCCCATGGATTCATTACAACACCAATGGTTGAAATTCCAGGATACAGTTCATGAACTTCCTTAAGATTTAACCTTCCGCTTTCAATTTCGTAATCTTGTATTAGTCTCAATCTTGCAACTTCGTTTTTAGTTAACCATTCATGTAGCGGCCATGCGTAATATACACTCATCTGAGGTGCAATAATTGTAAAGAATGAATCATCAGTTTTGTAAGTAGTTGACATACTAAGTCCAAAGGTAATTGCGAACTTTAATAAGTCTAATCATCATTTCTTCGTCTTGTGTTTCATGAAACTCTTCAATTTCAGCCGAAAGATCTCTCAGTGGTTTTGCTTCTGCGCGTTCTTCTTCGGTTTCGTCATGTGCTAAGATGTCACCATGGTTTTCACGCATGCGATCGTAATATGCACTTAGACCTGATTCTTCCATGGGCTCTGAACGATTTGGATATTCTACAGTCCACCAGGTATATAAGTCTAATACTTCCTGAGCTGCAATTGCTTGAGGAGTTAATTTACCATAGTTCTCGTCATCCTCTTCGACTCCCCAGCTTGGGTCATAGGTCAAACTTCTTGCCCAATCTAAGTAACCAAGTCCGGCTTGTTTACAGCGCCACTCGCGGGTACGACTAAACAACCAGCTCGAAGGTGCATTGTACTTTTGGCTTTCAGATTCGTTCCACCGGACATGGTTCTGTGCTAGTTCAGTTTCGACAAAATCAACAAGCTGGTTAAACAAGCAAGGTAAAAATCTGTATCCTACATCGCACCAATCACCGGGCTTAATATCTCTCGAATGTGCAGTTAGCGCATGTGTTTTTGTTACCCATCTGTTGTTAATGTAATATTTCACATTATAGAGTTTATCTGGTATGAACATTATAATATTTTGTGCAGTATCAAGGGCATTGTCTGCGATCCAATATCGAAGCGGGTGGTTAGTCTTTGCAAGTTCCTTGATTGCTTTCCACCCCGGGCCAGTTTCAAATTCGGGATACGTAGTACCGCGGATCCAATCCGCAAACTCACTGCATGACCAATAGTTACTTCTCATTTGTTTGTTATCCTTGTTTAATTAAAAATTGTTCAAGTTCAGGAGCTTTCCACCCTTCTGGTTTTAGAATCTTTCCGTCTTCACGTTTACGTACTTTACCTGTCTCTGCGTCAATCTTAGCAAAGTTAGTTGCCATTACTTCATTCCATGCACCTTCACCATCTGCACCTAAAGAATGAATAGCACCTATTGTTACAACTAAGATGTCAATTAGTGCATCAAGTTGTTCAATTTTATCATCTTGATCAAATGCAACAGACAGTTCGTCAACTTCTTCTTTGATTAAGTCTAAGTACATATTATATTGTAATTCGTTGTAATTGTTAACAGTTTGATCGCCAGCTACCATAAATTTTTCTTGATCTTTAAATACGTTTAACATTAAGCACTCCACATTTTAATTGGCCAAAACACCATGCGATTTGTCCATGACACTATACTTCCAGCATCGTCGTCATTACCAAATGATAACGTTGCAAACGTTGCACCTGTTATGTAGTACGGTACAACTATAAATATTAAAATTTCCATTACATTTCCCCTTGTTTGATATTTAATTTAATGTGTCGTCTGACCAGCGTAAAATGAACCATGTCATATCTTGTTCACTTTCAAAGGCCCAGGTATCGCAGCTAACAAAGAACTTTCCTTTACAGTTTTCTTTAGCCCATGATTCCATTTCATCGTTAGTTTCGATTAACAACTTTGTGTAACCGAGTTCGAGATGCGCTTCGACAATCAGCGCGTTTTGGATATCTCTGTCAATTTCTTTTTGAATTTGTGTGTAAAGTGGATCGTTTAAATCGTCTTCATTGATCATAATTAGGTGTGTTATATAGTGTAGTAGTATTATATATTAAAAATTAAAGAATGTCAAGAGTAAAGATTATGATACTACCTTACGTTAAATATTAGCATGTATAAATTAATAGAATGGTCATCGAATTTAGATTTATCTGAATTTTATAAAAAAGCAGAACAACGTGGGTTTGATAATAATGCTAGTCAATCTGCAATGGTAAATTGTTTTGATAACGAAAGACTAGCTAAGATTTGGATACTGTATCAAAACGACCATGCAGTAGGAAGCGTGGCAGCACATAGTTTAGATATTTTAGGTTCGACCTCTTATAGAATATGCGCAAGGACCTGCTCATTTGCAGAAGCAAGACCGAGTCGCGCACTAATTACAATTAATAGATTGATCCTTGAACATCAAAATTTAACAGCTCAATTTTTTATCCCTGCTGCAATCGACTGGTGCGGTAAAACTAGTAATATGTATATTTCAAGCCACCCTAGTAATGTTGGTACTCAACGGCTAGTGCATAACATCTATTGTCCTACTCTTGAAAAACACGGAATTTTGACCAAATCGATTGATCTCGAATACCGCGGACACCTCCAAACTTTTTGGAAATTAAATGTTTCAAATTTTTTAACAGATTTAGCTAAGTATCCAAGGTGGTAACAACCGTAACGCATCCGGTTGGTTTAGGTCGAATATATGGTTTCTTAATAAATTCGATATGACAATCTACGCATATAAACATTTCTCTAGATGTAATAATTAACATACCTGCGCCACATTGTGGACACAGGTTTCCTGTTACTGCTTCATATGACTGTGTAGTCATTTAGTCTTTCCCATTGCGCTATCAAACTGATCTTTAACTTGTTGTAATGAATCAGCTGTTGTTTTATCTTTTCTAAACTCTACAAATCTTGGTAAGAACAAACTGTAAAGTCCATTGCTTGTTGTAGGCGGCATAATATTGTTAGATCTAACTGCCATAATTGTGCCATATAACTCATCTTTACGATTAAAGATGTCATTACGTAACTCGTCACTAAATCCTGATACATTAACTTCTAACAATTGATCAGATGTTCTACAAGTAATAGACCCAAACAATGCAGCATTTTTACCATTACCTTCTGTAAACGCTACAATTTCTAAATCAACATCTACTTCAAGTTTAAGTTTAACTTGGTCTTTGCTCGTACCGTCACGCCATTTGGCATCTGGGCGTTTAATAATAGTACCTTCAAGTCCTTGTTCAATTATTTAATGGATAGTATCTATCAGCATATTCTACAGTGCCTTTACCTTTTGGTACAGCAGTTGATAATGGAATTTGATCCCATATTAAAAATAAAGGTTCTTCATCTTTAGCAAACTCTCCGCCATCTGCAACACTGTTTAAGATACCATTACCGATCTCGCGTGGTAACACAACGCCATCACGTTTTACAACAAGTTCGCCGTGTGTTTGGGTATTACAATGCATTTTACGTTGCATGTAATCAATGATGTTTTTAAACGGTTCTAATGGCATTGGGTTACCACTTCTGCTTAATAACTCAATAGATAAGTCATCATAGAAGTTAGCATTGATATACATGCCATCTGCTTTTAACTGTGAAAACACACCTTTAGACCATGGCCATGTATCAAGTTTAACATGTTTAGGTAATGAACAGCGTTGATATGGAAATTCTGGAATTAAACCTTTCCATGCTTTGTTTACAGTAGCAGATTGTATACCGCAACGTAAGTCTTTATTTACAATTTTAATAACTACTTGTGCATCACGTTCACTTACAGATTCTAAAATATTTTTAAGATGTTCAATGCCAGCATGACCGGTGTAAGTGCGATTAGCCAAAGACTGCAAATGAATAACAGCCTCATCGAGCTGCATTGTAGGTGTGCCTGTATTAGGAGTATAATCAGGAATTTTTTTGATATTAAACGGAAGTAGTTTATTAGTAGCACAAAAACAAATTTCTGCTAGTAACGTGTTAGTACTATTGCGTTTAAGGATTTCAAGTTTAGCATTAGTTTTAGGTTCGTTAGCTAACTCTTCTAAAATTGCAGTGATCATGTGTACTCCTAGTAATTATTAAAAATACTATTATACATTAGTTAATACAAGATGTCAACTAGTTATTCGTCACATTCGAATAAAGCCATTAACACTATAATTGTTGAGATAATCGCAACCATAAAAACTCCAAACTCGTCTGCTATGTTAGCCATACTTATTCCCCCTAGACAAGAAAGGGGACCTAAGTCCCCTTTCGTAAAGTACTTAACTACTAATTAGAAATTTTGAATTTATCTTTCTTTATGATGTTCTAAAGGAAGATGATGTCCTGGATGTTTGTAGTGTTGCTCGTAGTAGTGATCAAAGTTACCATCACGTAAATACTCACGATGTACAGGCTGTTCAGTACAGCCTGTAGACAAGTATGCCGCTAAAAATATACTAGCGACGAGTAATAATTTCATCAATAAGTCCATATTCCAAAGCCTCTGTAG
>Ga0209084_1000538_pt1 | contig 35740 bp, 54 predicted proteins | sample C_130820_MF_Meta_FD_187309 | JGI IMG/M metagenome (GOLD analysis project Ga0209084, IMG submission 187309) | Freshwater microbial communities from Lake Croche, Canada to study carbon cycling - C_130820_MF_MetaG (SPAdes) (version 2) | ecosystem: Environmental > Aquatic > Freshwater > Lake... | reverse complement strand
TTGGACTTTGCTGTTAAATAGTATGGTGTAGTTGGTGTAGCAATAATCATTGGCAGATTCATCGCTGCGGGCAAAACAAAGTCACCATTAGTGCCGTCAGTAGGGAATACTGGTGCGCCTGGGTCTGTTGTACCCCACTTCACCGCAATAGGACTTGCGCCCGTATTGATAAATGAAGTGTAGTTAATCTGGTCATTTGTAGAATCATCAATCAAAACTGCCGAGTGAGCGGTAGAAGTGACTGATAACGCTACTGTTGCGCCAGCATTTCTTTGTACAGATGAACTAGCCATTACAGTTGCGCCACATGAAGAATTCCAAAATTAAGCGTTAAAGCCTCAGAAAGAGAGCCTGCGCTTGCGTTTGAAATTACAACAGTAAAAGTGCCAGCCGCCACAGTTGCAATGCTCAATAGATAAGTGCCAGCAGTAGTTGCGCCTGATGCAAGAGCAATAACTGGAATATCTAATGCACTAACTGCGCTGTTTGTGACTATAAAAGCCACTTCTGCACCAGCCGCTAAAGCCGCATTGTTAGTAACAATTTGACCAGCCGCGGCATTAAGCGTAACGCCTGTTGATTTACTGGTTGCCTGAGTAACAGAAACGCCAGAAGTTGTTGGGCTGCCAGTTGTGTAACCTAATTGCCCTGTGATATTGTTCACTAGGGAATAATTGGCATCAATAATATCTTGGTCAAGATATGCCGCGCCAATTGCTTGTGAGTTTGACATGATGTGTTCCTTTTAACAGTTCCAATTTTTAAGGGATGCCTTTGCCCTTTCCGCTGGGCCTTTGGCGTTTTTAACTACTCCCTCCATTCTTGCACAAAAACTGGCTTTTCGACCAGCATCTGCTTTAGTCTTGGGGTTGGGGGCAGGCGGTTTGAGATTTGAATTATTCTTTGCGTTGTATTCAGCACGACCTTTAGCGGTCATTCCAGCACCTTTGTCTGTTGGGTTGTAGGTTTTACCTTTACCCGTAATGGTGTGCGAAATGGGCTTGTCGTGCTTTTTCATTTTTTGGCAGTCTTGGCAGATTGTTTAAATGCTGCCGCAGTGGGTGCGCCCTTTGTGCCGGGCGTTCTCATACGTTCAGGCGTTTTACCAGCAGCTTTTTCCGCTTTAATACGTTCTTGCTTGGCATGAATATTTGCATAAAGTCCAGCTTTTGCCATTACGCCTCCACTACCGCACAAATGTCGGCTTCTTGAATGATTTGATAATCCTGCCCATCAATGTGCTGAACAGGCCAATTTAAATAATCTCCGTTGCCATACTTAATGAAGTCACCAACCTGAGTCTGATCAACCTTTGGGCCAACCGCAACAACTGTTCCCTCGTTAAATGATTCCTTGTTGTTGACATAAATAATGTCTGACAACTTGCGAACATTTGGGCGAACAACTACACGGTCATGCAATGGCTTGATCATTTTTTGGCTTTCTTCCGCGCTTTTTAGGCTCAGAAATAGTGTCAGTCATAATGTCATACACAGGTAAATTAACCATTACTTGTTCAATTAATGCGTGTTCACCACACCAATCGTTCATGTGCCTGTTAATAGTCTGTGGATAACGGCGGCAACTGCCCATGATCTGGGCATTCAAAAAGAATTTACAGTCAGCGCAACTAGCCATTACTGGCTAGATTTGCGATCGTGTGAATAGCAAACGCCGTTAGAACGTCCACCATCAAATTTTTTGTCTGCGCCAGTCATGTTAGTTTTGGCGGCAGGAATGTTCATTTTTGAACTCATTTTTTCACCTGTTGAATCAGATGCGGTTGAATCGCCTTTGATTGAGGCAGTTACACCGTAGTTCTTGGGTTCTCTTTTCATCAAATTTGCCATGATTTTTCCTTAGTCAAGATAACGCAGTTTAAACAAAGTTGAATTGATCAAGTCGGCGATTTCATCCACCAAATTTTGCAATTCTGTGTCTTGTGGCAGTTCCTTGCGGGATTCTTCCACAAATTCTTTCATGTTTTCCAAATATTTTACAGGGTCTTTTTCTGTATGAAACTCATCAGGAAACTTTTTAAGCTGATCATATTTGCCCATGTACGCTTCTGCAAATCTGTCAACCAGTTCAATAATTTTTGCATAATATTTCCCTAACGCTTTATGTTTTGCAAAGCTGGTGCTTGACCAGTGCATGAAATGCGTCACCGTGCTGCTATGCAACAAGTGCGCTACAAATTCGGCTACTTCTTCGTTCATATTGCCACTATATCAAAAAAAAGGGGGAAACAATACCCCCTGTTAAGACAACTGCACATCCATTGTAAACGTGGGAATTGGTAAGTCAACAGGCCATGCCCCTTGATCACACAATTTGGCAACCGTTGCAACATGGGCAAGATGCCACTTTTCCTGTCGTTCTTCTTTGGTTAAGTCTTTGCCTTGGTCAATCTCAAAATGGCATTTCAAGCACAACGCCGCCACTAGGTTGTCATCAGCCTTGATCCCGCGACCCTTGCCACCACCCCAGTTCGTGTGTGCTGCTTGCACCATATTGCCTGACCCGCAGGCTTGGCAGTCAAGCCCCGCCACCAGTTTTAATAATTTTTTGCTTCGGATGTATTGGTGTTTTTGGTACAACTATTGTCTCCAGTGTGGTAAATCTGTGTTTATTCGCGCATTCCAGCCTGCGGCGGCGGCTGTTGCCTGTGCTTGTTCGTGTTTCTTTTACTATTGTCCATGTTCCACATACTGGACATTTCATTGGTGCGCCTTGTCTTGCATCCTGTTTGTTGCTTCCCTTGTTCGCCAAATTTCAATGTCCAACCTTGCCGCTTCAATTTCCCAACGCAAAGTTTCTTCTTTTTCAATTGCTGCTGCTAAACCTTTTAGTAATTGCAAATATGTAGGGTCGGCATACGCTTCCCGCTCTTGAGCATTTGCCGCCTCGTAACCCATTTCAAGCGCATTTTTCATAAGCAAAGCTTTTTTGGATTTTCTAAATTCATCAAGGTAAACCCTTTGCGCTTTAAATTCTCCATACGCCGCAGCTTTGTCTCTAATCGTTTGTGCCGCATCTTCTGGTCTCATTTTGCCTCCATGATTGCTACATTTACTCCAGCCACAGCCGAATAAATCTTTTTTAAGTTCAGTTCAACCACTTGCGTATCGTCAAGATAAACCGTGCCATTCATTGCATCCAAAAATGATTTTGCAATATTGTCAATGTCAGGCTTTTTTGTTGGTCGTTCAGCCCCGCTTAAACACGCCTCTAAGCGTTTTTTGGAATACGACTTAGGAATTGATACCCTAATGTATAAATAAACGCTTACAGGCTGTTCTAGCGGCTTTTGAATCCCCATTGCTTTACTGGCACACAATTGAATTGCTGTTTCGTAGTCTAAAGTTGCTTTATCGGTGTAAACCTTAGTAAATTTTCCATGTCGGGAAAATCTTGGTCTGCCTTTACCTTTGGGTTCAAGTGGCACATCAAAGACTATTGTCATCATGTCGTTGCCTCTGCATCTCTGCAATCAAGGTATTTAGACCATCCTGCCCACGCTTCTTTTCTATTGCTTCTTTCACTCCCAACCACCATGCTTGTGCTTGCTGTTTCCCTGTTTCTTTGACTTTCAAGCGGTATCGGCGAATCCACTCTTTTGCTTCCGTTTTGCGCAAGGTCTCCTGAATCTTTAAGAGCTCTGTTGATGTCAGCAAGGCTAAATTCTTGGCCTTCCCGTCTTTTGTCAAGTAAAGTTTTGTAGTCATACATCAAAACACCTCATCATCTTGCCAGTGCTTTACAGGCTTATTAGATAAAAAAGCAGCAATATCTTTTGCTGTTGCCGGTTTATGTTCAGACCATTTATGTTTTGAACACATAGGTCTTTCACCTTCCATCAGCACTGACCAGCGATTTTGGCATCCAGCAACTGAACAAATTAAATGATCAAAGTTATCTTGCGGTTCATCTTTTCTAAATTTAGTGATTGCCATGGTATTTCCCTTCTACGATTTTTGCAAAATTACTGGGTTTTAAAATCCATTCGAGGTCAGCAGTAAATGCACGACCATCCTTGCTGTTTACTTTTCCAATTAAAAACTTGGATTTGCTGATATGTTGAAAAAATTCACCCCACCAATTAAGCACATGGTTTGTATCTATTGGCTTTTCCTGCGCAAGTTCTTCAGCAACCTCTCGCCATCTTTGCCGCAAATATCCCTGTCTTGTTGCGTTCCAAACCTCGACTTTTCTAAGTGTTGGCAAAAACTGGTGGTATAACTCAATCACCCCTTTGTGTTCACAATCAGGTAATTTTTTTATTTTGCCAAGTTCACCGTCAGGTGGACATATATCTTTATTTAATTGTTTATTGGTTATTGGTTCTTGGTTCTTGTTTAGTTGAACGTCTGTTGAACGCTTGTTATGCCTGCGTTCAGCAGATGCTTTACCAGCCCTTGATGCTTGTTCAATTTTCCCTTGGTAATGCTGAATTTCTCTGTCAGCCCTAGCGTTGGTCCACCCATTTTCAGTCAAATTAAAAAATTCTTCTAAAACAGTCTGAACCTGAACCTCATATTCACGCATTCCTATCTGCCGCGCAACAACCGATATACCATTGTTCAACGGTCGTTCATGTAAATAGTAAAGGTCAAGAAGTCGGCGGTAAGCCAAGTCTTCCATTAAATCTAAATGATTTGTATGTGACTTGTAGTCACCTATATTTAATTGGTAGTAATGCATAAAACCTCACATCATTGGTCATCATCACAAAAAGAAACATCGGCAGAACGGTGATGAATCGTCTTTTCCCCCGCTAAAGGTAGCCGTGTCTCAACTATAACCCAAAAGTCGTAACTTTGTTTGTGAACCATTCAGGTCGCAAAACACGAAGTTGCCAAAGTCTGCCTTCAGGTATTTGTGGCCATTGATTTACAGCCGCTCTAGTAATACCCAAAATGCGTGCAAGCTCACTCTGTGAGCCCGCCAATCGAATAAGCTGTTCTTTTGTCATACCGGCATTGTATGTTAAGCAAGGTAAACATGAAAGTCCTTCAAAAATAAAAGGACTTAAATAATTACATTGAAAATTTGTAAAGAACCATTTACAATACAACCATTCCCCAGCAATTTCGCATAGGGTACTTTAAGGAAAAATTATGAAACCTCAAGAAATTCACATCAACATGAAAGTGGTTGCTACTGACTTAGTAGATGCTACTGTTTACACAGTGCAAGCAATCGACAAATTTAAGGTTGCGCTTAAATACACCACACCTTCAGGTCGGGTTGTTGATGCAGGCGTTTTAGATGCCTGTTTTTTACAAAAACCCACCAATCAACAACTGGCAAACGCTTAATCAAATTACGGGGCTACGGCCCCATCTTTAAGGAAAAAATCATGGCTCATTTAATTGAAAACAACGCAATGACAGGCAAAGCAGAAATTGCTTTTGCCAACAAAACTCCTTGGCATGGCCTTGGTCAACAGTTAACAGTAAATGCACCTATTGATGTGTGGCGCACAGAAGCTGGGCTAGATTGGGAGGCACAAGTCTCTCCTGTTATGTTTTGGCCTGAGGGTCATGGCGCACCCATGATAGTAAAAAACAAAACTGTGATTTACCGCAACGACACCGATATGCCTTTGGGCGTGGTATCTGATCGGTACAAAATTCATCAGCCCGCCGATGTTCTTGACTTTTTCAATACCTTGGTTAAATCAGCTGGATTCACATTAGAAGTTGCTGGTGCAATTAAGGGCGGCAAACGAATTTGGGCTTTGGCAAATGTCAACAAAGAAGCTGTGGTTTTACACGATGATGCTGTTAAGGGTTACCTTTTACTCAGCACATCTTTTGATGGCTCTGCCGCAACAATTGGTCAATTCACTAGCATCAGGGTTGTGTGTAACAACACACTTTCTGCGGCTGATAACGAAAAAACTCCAAGTCGTGTCATGTTGACCCATGGCACAGACTTTGATTCAAGCCTGATGCGTGAAAGGCTGGGCATCATCGTTGGTGGTTTTGATGGAATGATGGACAAATACAGATCATTTGCCCGACAAAATGTTTCATCGGCATACGCAAAAGACTTTTTTAGCCAATTATTTCCACCATCTTTTGATCCTGAAACCCAAGCACTTAAAGAATCACGAGGCTTTAAAAGAGTACTTGATTTATTTGATGGCGCTGGAATTGGTGCAAACAACCAAGGTGTTTATGGCACACGTTGGGGTTTACTGAATGCAGTCACACAATACATCGACCATGAACGTGGACACAATGTTGACAGTCGCATGAACAACGCATGGTTCGGCAATGGCAATCGACTTAAAACCGAAGCCGAATCACTTTTGTTAGCATAAAACTTGGGGCTTTTGCCCCTTGTTTTTTACAAACATAGGGAAAGTCCTTATAAAAACTAAAAAATATTCTTTACAAGCTGTTAAGAACCCTTTACAATTCAACCATGCCCTAGCAATTTCGCAAGGGGTCTTTAAGGAGTAAATATGAACAACCATACACCAGCACCAATAGAAGTTTTGCAAAAACTTAGTTTTGCAGGGGCGCATATAGCTAAAGCCGCCGATTGTGAAAAACGTTTTGAAATTGAAGAAAGTTGGAAACGCTACCCTGATAAATATTGGATAAATTCAGCAATTCAACATTATGGAATTGCAAATGTTTACCGTTGTGAAGCAATTGAATTAATGAAAAGCCTTTAAGGAACAAGCATGTTTGAAATAGAAAAATACACCAAACCCACCGACTGGACAGCAATCGCTGTTTACATTGTTGCCATCATTGCTATTGTGGTGGTTGCCCTTGACATTTTTGTTTGGAGACCATGATGGACGAAACAGGCACTTTTGAAGAATACCTAAACCGCTTTGGCGAGGTTAATGTTGAATGGACTTGGTGCGAGGGCGATGATTGGGAATTAAGCGGTTTCTTTGACCTTGTTGTTATGCAAGGCAACATTGAAATTACCAACGACTTAACAAAAGCTGAATACAACTATCTTTTGCAATGCACCAAAGAACACACAGATTACCAAGTTGACACTCAACGCAGTACGCGGGTTTACAGCTTGATTTTAAACAACCATTTTTAGGATAAAAATGAAAATTGCACTTTTGCTTTTACTTCTAGTTGGATGCGCAAACCAGCAACCACCACCAATTGCATATACATCACGACCTGAACCAATTCCAAACACTATGCAAGAGCTGGTAATGGATAAACAAATTCAGCCTATGGGTAGAAATGAAGTTATTGATGCGGTTAAGCAATGCGAAACATCAGGACTGCGCGCTATACCCATTTACGCAAAACGCAAGATAAACGGCTACACGGTAGAAACTGTTGTGGAAGTTACTTGTGGCCCTCGTTACACATACTAAGGAAAATAAATGATGCGACTAGAACTTGACATTAATGATTTAAAACATTTTATTGCTGAATACATTAAAAAAGCTTACAACTTAGAAACGTTAGAAAGCAATTTTACTTACGACCTTATTGACTTTGACGAAAGTTTATTTGGGCTTAACTGCGAAGTTATGGATAAAGATGAATACATCCGCATTAAAGCAGAAATTGATGCAGAAAAAAAACTGGAACAACTTGATAAGGAAAAAGCATGAAAAATATTGCAACCGCATTGGTTAAAGCACAAAAAGCATTTGGACCCGCTTTAAAGACCGCTACCAACCCGCATTTTCGTAGTCGATATGCAGACCTTTCTGCTTGCGTTGAGGCTGTTATAGACGCTTTAAACGACAACGGTATAGCATTAGTACAGCAAAATCAGCCCCACCCAGATGGTGTAGTTGTAGAAACTGTATTCATCCATGAGTCAGGCGAAACATTAAATTGTGGGCAATTATTTGTGCCAGCCAGCAAACACGACCCACAAGGTTATGGTTCGGCTCTTACTTATGCTCGTAGGTATTCCCTTATGTCGGCTTGCGGTATTGCCCCTGAAGATGACGATGGCAACAGTGCCAGCCGTCGCACCGAGATTAAGTCCACTGTTAACGAAAATGAAATTACTGACTTGATTGCGGCAATGGATGAAGTCACCACACTTAAAGAGTTGCAAGAAGCTTACAAAGCCGCTTACAAAGCAACCAATGGTGAACAATCATGGCAAACAAAAGTTATTGCCAAAAAAGATGCAAAAAAATCACAATTGGAAGCTAAATGAACAACCCGCCAGCATTTCCTTACTTATTCCCTGACAGCCAGCGTGACAGTTACAACGTAGCTTATGGCATGACCTTGCGGGACTACTTTGCAGCGAAAGCTATGCAAGCCCTTATTTCAGGAGAAAGACCATTGTCTCCGGTGTTAGCGTTGTATGCTGAAATGGCGTACGACATAGCTGATGCAATGTTGAAAGCGAGGGAAGCATGAAATACGAAATATCCTTAGAAACTTTGCTTATGGCAAAACAAGCTATAGAGGAATTATTGCAGTTTCAAATGGCTATTGCTGCAAAAGATGAAACAGTTTTTAGATTGACTACCGATATGCGCAAACGAGCTTACAAAGCCGCCAGCCAAATTGATTTGGCAACATTTATTCTTTTGAAACAAAAACTGGAGATTATAGATGGAACAGGGAACAGTTGAATGGTTTGCTGCCCGATGCGGCAAAGTTACCGCTAGTAGAGTGGCAGACATTATTGCCAAAACCAAAACTGGTTTTAGCGCCAGCAGAGAAAATTATATGGCGCAACTTGTGTGTGAACGCATGACAGGAAAACCAGCAGAGTCATTTAGCAACTCAGCAATGCAATGGGGAACTGATACCGAACCATTTGCTAGAGCCGCTTATGAGGCAAAGGTGGACGTTTTAGTATCTGAGGTAGGGTTTATTACCCATCCATTAATCAAAGATGCTGGTGCATCACCTGATGGGTTGGTTGGGGATTTTGGTTTAGTAGAGATTAAATGCCCCAACACCTCAACTCACATTCAAACTTTGCTTGATCAAAAAGTGCCTGAAAAGTACAACACACAAATGCAATGGCAAATGGCTTCCACCATGCGCCAATGGTGTGACTTTGTAAGTTTTGACCCACGCATGGCAGAGGGTTTGCAAATATTCATCAAAAGGGTTGAGTTTGACCCTATCTATGTTGCCCAACTAGAAAAAGAAGTCATCAACTTTTTGATGGATGTAGAAGACAAAATTCAAAAACTTAACAAACTGAAAGTGTGAAATGAAAAAATTTAAAAATATTGTTGTAATTACTGGCACATACAAAACCCGCGATGGGCAAGAAAAGAAACGCTACCAAACCATTGGCTCAGTCTTTTTGGATGACAATGAAAATTTAAAAATTAAGATTGATTCAATACCAATTGTGGACGGGGGTTGGGCTGGATGGGCAAATTGCTATGACTTGGAAGAAAAGACAAATACAGGGGCTAGAGATGACATACCTTTTTAGAGCAAGGGGGCTTGACCCTTTTACCAGCCACGCCGCTGCTGATCAATCAATTGACCTTGCAAAACAGCACTTTGAAAAGATTGTGGACTGCCTGCAACGATTTGGGCCAATGGGCAAGGATGGCATAGCTGAACTTGTGGGGCTTGATGGCAACCAAGTGGCTAGGCGCATGAAAGAACTTGAAAAGGATGGGCGGGTGGAACTTACAGGGCGCACCACAAAATCCAATTCAGGCAGGGCAGAAAGGGAATGGCGGTTTGTACCTATGCAGAGGGAATTAATATGATAGCCACAGTCCTTGCCTTGGCATTAGGCGCAATTATTGGGATTGGTACTTTGGTTCTTTTTGCTATGCTGTTGGCACACGTTCAAAGTGTGGACAATCCACTAGATTGGAGAAGTTCCCACCCCAGCGATTCTTCGGATGCAGAGTTTCCCAATAAGCCCCAAGAGGGGCAAGAACCGCCTTATCCCAAATAATTTGACCGCCCTTAAAAAAATTCAAGTCAATAGCACAGCGTTTTAGGTGAATGCTATTCATAGTCTTTGACCGACCTGATTTAAAGTAAATGGCTTGCTGTTCAGGAGTCCGCGCCAATTCTCCACCAGTAACCGTAAACCCTTGTTCTGTGGCGTATTGGATCAGTTTGCAGGCATCCAACAAGAATGCGGCTTGTTCGGTGTTTAGACTCATTTTTTCCTCATTTCTGCCAGCTTTTCAACCGTGCGACCACCAAAGTAAGCGCCCATGATTAACATCCCCCAGTTGCCTAACAAGGTTACATAAGATTCATTTGCGTTCAAACCGTAAGCACTCATCATGGCAAACAAGAAATAGCCTAAAAAGATGGCTATAAGGCTCATGGGGCGTATATTCTTGGACAGCCAAGAGTCACTGTTCATATCCGCTTGCCAACGGTCTGTGATGTTGTCAGCGTCATTTTGAGCAGCTTTTGCCAACAAGTCCAATTCAGCCAATTCCATTTTGGCTTTTTCTATTCCCAACTCCAACAAACGTTCTTCGTGTTCAAATTGAAGCTGGCGCAGTTTAGAAACATCTTCAGGTGTTGGTGCGTCAGCTATTTTCACGCCCAATGTGTTTTCAACTACTTCCTTGCCTTTGGCTTGGATGGCGCTAGACAGCAGACCTAGCCCGTTTTGGGCAAGTGTCCCTAATAGGGATGCGACTATGGGGATCATTTATCTTCCTTTTTAACTTGGTTAATCATGCGTTGAACTTGTTCCTGCTGTCGTTTTGTTTCTTGCTTTGCTTCCAAAATGTCAAGATACATCATTCCCATGATAGGTAAAAGAATCCCAAAAACAATGACCATGCTCAAAAATGCAATTATGAACCCCACTTCGCTATCCTCATTTGGCGCAGGGCTAGGAACAGGAGGTGGAGGTATATAGTAACTATCATTACTGCCCCGATTATTAGCGCCCTGTCTTGAAGCTGGTTTAGCATTTTTCGCCGTTGCCATAACGCTACCCTATCCTTTGCTTCTTGCGCTAATCTTTCCTTTTCTTGTTCAGCTTGCAACCTTTCAAACTCATCCTGAAACCTTGTCCAAACCGCACCTAAAGCTGGGTCAACACCGTAAATCAACAACTCTCTTAACTCAACGGCTTGGCGTTCCAACTCCATTTCTTGAAAGATGTTATCAAGGGCTTGGGCTTTTAGTGATTTACCCTTTGGTGGATTCTTTTTCTGCTCTGCGGCTGCGGTTTTGACTTGTTCATGGGAATCAAAAAATTTGCCGATGTAACCCGAAATTTCCATTGTGATGCTGGTGACATCTTTGGAAGCCGCCTTGCAATCTTTATAAAAAGATACGGCCTGCTTAATAGCGGCGATGGCGGCAAGGGCTGCGGTGAATGGATCAATTTTTGCCTACCCAGTGGCTTATATAGCCCACAGCAGACGATAACGCAGACACTAACGCCATACCCATCCAAAAGCCTCCGCGCCCCTGATTTGCAAGGGCAACTAGCTTTTCAATGGAAGATTCCAACTTGTCGATCTTGGTTTCCATTTGATCGAATCTGCGTTCATAGTCCTGAACCTTTTGCCAAAGTACACCATATTTCACAGGATCAATTTCCATGATCAGCTTTTCATTACATACGCCAAAGCGTAATAAGGTGGAAGATTTGCATTTGTGCCTGATGTTCCAGCGGATGTGTTTGTTGTGCTGGTAGCCACTGTAATGCCAGTTGTGGCTACTAGAGTTTGCCAACTTTGAAAAGATGTGCCACCGTTTACGTTAACGTCACCACCACCACTACCACCAGCGCCTTGGTAATAAAGTTGTTGCGTGTGGCGGTGACCGGGGTCTGTGACCGTTGAAGTTGAAGTTGCTGTGTGATTGTGCGTTACAACAATAGCATCTGTTGATCCACCAACTGAAGAAACAGAATAAGTTGATCCAGCACCAACAATAAAACGATCACGCAAATCAGGCGTACCATTTGATCCATCACACAAATACCACCCCGTTGGAACGCTACCAATAGAACCGTACCAAAGAGAAATCAAACCCGCTGGAATAGTAGTGCCAGCCGCCGCTTGAACGCCAATGATTCCATAAATATTGTCGTATGTTCCAATAGTTGTACTAGCGGATGTTTTGACAACAAACTTGTAATTAAATCCATAGGTTAGCCAAACTTCATTTGGGAAACGACCCGATGAATCCAACACAATAGGATTGGCATTGGCTGTTGTGCCGTTAATGTCTGTGTAGGTTGTTAATGCAGTGCTTGATCCAGCTTGGTAGGTGTAGACCAAACCACCACTCAAAGGAACTCCGTTGTTGTCAAAAAACTGTTGACCGTTGCCAATTGGCGAAAGATTGACTGCCATGATGCGTCCTTATTTGTTCAAATCGTTAAGTTTATTTTGCCCTGATTGTTGACCAAGCGCCTTTGCTTTTTCCATTTCTTTTTCCATTTTTTTCACGGCTTTGGCTTCTTCTTTGATGGCTTTTTTTGCTTGCATTCGTGTTCCTATTTCACGCCCAATAAATGCACCTGCACCTGCGCCAGCTTCTTCACCCAAATATGCCCCAACAGTACCACCTATAGTAGTGCCAGCAGCAGGCAAGCCTTTTTCAAGCAACCCAATACGCCTTGATTGTTGTCCAGCGCCTTCGTATTTCAACCCCGGTGTGAACTGACCCACATAATTCAAAGCATTAAATTTGCGAATTTCTTCAGGGGGAAATGTTTCTAAAATCTTTTCGCCAACAATAGAAGTTAATTTATTGTTTACAGCATTTGAATTCCATTCACCTACATTTGCAGCGCCTGCCTTGTACACTTCACGGGCTAATGCACCATCCATTTCAGCAACAGCAGCGGCGGCGGCTTGGCGCAATTCAGGCGGTACGGGCGGCAAGCCTTCTGGCGCACCTCTAACCCGACCATTAGCTAATTCGCTAAAAGTATCACGAATGTGTCGCCACTCATCTTTACGCAAATTATTTAATGATGACAAAAGTTTTTCGGGGGCAACTTTTGCAGTTACAGTGCCATTTTCTCCAACTTCGCCAAATAATCTTTTAAAACCATTTGACCCAAGAATGGTTTTTTCAACTTGATGGATTTTGTCGCCAAGTTTATATAACGCAGGATCAGCCACCGCTGCAATGTCTTTGTCAATTGCTTGGTTAATTTTGCGAATAGTGTTGGCTCTTTCGGGAGTCCATGTGCCCGGGGCGTTGTTGCTTTTCCGCACCGCATCGAAAGCCGCAACAGAACCAGCAGGCGCTATTTGTCCATTTGGTAATTCAAACCCCACGGTTTTGGCTAATTCAAGTTCTTTTTGTGCGCCTTTTAAAAATCCCAAAGTTCCATCTTTTTCGGCAGTTGCTAACTGTTGTGCATTGTTAAAAAATGAATCTGAATGGTTAGTGTTGATTCGGTTATTGCCCATATTTTTAAAAGCTGAATCGTAAATTTCTTTTTTAGATTGATTTAAATAGCCTGTCAAACTTGATGAACCCATATCTTCACGGTCTACACCATAAGCAACATCATTTAAAAAATTGCCACGTTGTTCATCATTTGTAAAAGTTTTTCTTGCCCCAGTTGCGTTTATGCGTTCTTGAGCATAGTTAGAAAATCCAACTTGTTCATTGGCAATTTGTTCTTTAAGTTTTAAGCCTAATGGTGATGGTTCAGCCATATTTGCCAAACCATGTTCATTACGCAACAAATTATCATTACCCGTCACAACTCCGGGGCGCGGTTTCAAATCAGGCAACACCTCTTGAAAAAGTTGTGACCTCAATTGTTGTTCTGATACTGGCACATTTTTAGGTATTTTTGTAAGTTTGACTTGCGGGAAAACTGCACCTACTCCATTACCCCTAGCTGTTTCTTCACCAGTTATTTTTCCAGCAAATGGATTTTGATCAACAGCCGCTGCGCCTACGCTGCCCGCTGGTGCTTGACGGGCTTCAAACTGTGCTTGCGCTTGGGCTTTACTTAATTCACCGGGGCGCACAATTTCCAATTCATTAGCCATTTCACGCAAAGGTTGTGTGGCGCTTTTTAAAACAGGCCCAACTTCTTTGACAACTTGAGGCAATGCAGTAGAACCAATAACCACCATATTTCTAATGGTTTCAGGAGGTAAAGTAAGGTTATATTTTGACTTTAGATTTTCAGATATTTGTTCAGGGGTCATTCCCATTACGTTAAACATTTTATTAATTTGTTCAGCAACAGGTTGCGTAACGCCACCAATTGGTTGCTGATATGTTTCTTTTCCTGTAATGCCTAAAGCTTTGCCAACTGGTTTATCAATAGCGCCAGCAACTTTTTGACCAATTACTTCTGCTGTTTTTGCGCCTTGTTGCAATTCGGTTGGTGTCTTTGCTGAAAATATTGGGCCTTCAGTTACAAATGGAGTAACCACGGCTTGCGTTGCCGCACCCACAGTAGCAGGCACAACACCATAAAGCGTATCTATACCACCAACTATACGTTCACCTAAATCCTGCCCAAGTGCTTTTTTGGCTTCAAAACCTTTTTGCAATACATTGCCAATGATTGAACGCACCTTGTTTACAGGTTCACGCCTTGGGACATAAGCGCCCATTGTTCCCTCTTGCGAACTTGCTGATTGTGATTGGCTTATTTGGTTGGGTTGATTGGGTTGGTTAGGTTGCGCGGCAGTAACAGGTTTGCCAGACAAGAACGCTTCTAGTGGATCACCTGATGCTTTGGTGGCTTGTGCAACTTGGTCAGGTTGCAAATCAGGACGAATGCCTGTCATTGAACTTTTTTGCGGTGCAATTGCACCCTTTGACGTTTGAGCAATCTCCTGCAACAAAGCAGCCGCATCAGCTTGGGCCATTTTGTTACCTTGTGCAGCCAATGCTTGTTTTTTCTTTAATTCATCTTCAAGAATTGCAATACGTTGCTGCTCGCGTTGTGCTTGTGCATCAGGTGCAATGCGATTGCTAGTAGGTTTTGGCGGGGTTGCTACTGCCGCACCACCGCCTAGAAATTTTTCAAGGTCATCCATTTAGAAATCCTCGGCAGAAAGTGGCTCAACTGGCAAACCAGTGGCTGCCATGCTTTTTAAATTTTTGTATTGCTTGAGAATGGTTTTGCGTTTTTTTTCTGATGGAAAAAGTTCTTTGAATTTACTTTGCAATTTATTTGGATCAGATTCGGTTTCCAAAATATTCATGGCTTCAAAGATTTTTGTATCTCTAGCGTTTGCATTCCACGCTTGTTGATACGCTTTCATGTTGTTGTCGCCATATTTTTGACCAAATTGCTGTGCGCCACTAGCTTGCATATCAAGGTTTCTTTGATCTGCTTGCACTCGGTTAGCAATTTTTACCAAAACATCAGGAGGAACTTTAATTGTTCCATTTGCAACCGCAGCCATGTCTAAACCAGCAACGGTGTTACCAACAGCGCCCATTGTTTTTGAATTGGTGATGTGCATTTGTGCTAAATCTTTTGCAAGCAAATCATACTGATCGCTTCCAATTGCCATGCGAATTTTTTGTTCAGCTTGTCCAGCTAAACCACCTTTTTCGAAATACAATTGATCGCCAATTTTTTTAGCTTGTTGAATTACTTCATCAACATTACGGCGACCTTGGGCTAAATTTGATTGGGCATTAACCAAGTTATTTCTATACTCAAAACCAGCAGTTTGGTCTTTTTCTTCAGTAGGCATAAGCGTATAGGGTTGATCTGATCGCCTTACTGGAAATGGCAATCGCACGTTTGGCGCAACTTCAGAACCCGCTGTTCCAGAAGTAGTTCCGCCTTGTGGGTTTTGACCTTGCAAGCCTTGTGGAATGCTAACGTCAACAGTTGGCTTTTCGCCAGCAATGCTTTTGGTTGTTGTTACTACTCGACCTTGTGCATCTAATGCGGTTTGTGGCGCAAATGCGGCTTGTTGTTGCTCTGGGGTCAATAAAGTTTGTGCGCCAGCTATTGCCTGTTTTGGCAAGTTAGGGCCAGACTGCATTTGGGTTTCCCAAATTGTTTTGTATGAATCAAGAAGCCTATGCAAATCAGGGTTGTCTGGATTTTCTTTTTTCATCAAATCCATTTCACCAATGTAAGCATTCTTATCTTGAACGCCCATTCTGCCTAAAATGTCAAACCGCTGACCAACCATTGTCCTCATATCTTTGGTCAAATTTTGTTTAGCACTAATGGCTGTTGTTTGGGCTTCTCCTAATGTGCTGTATTTGCTGATGTAATCCGCGCCAGTTAATGGCGCAATTTTTGGCACAGACGCATTAATTTTGTCTAAATCAATACGCCCATTTGTTTGAAAATTATTTGGATCAGCAAAAAACGTTTGCATATTTCGGCGTTCAATGTCTTTTTGTTCTTCAACGCTTAATGCAATTTGACCTGTGCGTGATGTTTGTCTTGCTTGTTGAATTAATTCAGGATTTCTTTCCTTTGCTAAATCAATATTTTGTTGCGCTGCTTGAACCGCCAAAGGGTTCATCTGTTGCGCTTGCTGGTAAGACTGAACGCCACCAGCAAGGTTTACCATATCAGCCAAAGACATTGGCTGTGGTGGTTTTGATTGTGATGCTACTGGTGTAAAATCTGCCATTTTTTGGACCTTACATTAATGTTCCGCCAAAATGAGTATTTGGATCACTCATTCCATACCCATCTGGGGCTTGTTTTTTAGGCGCTAACAACTGAGAAAGCATATAAGAACTTCCAGCGCCTGCTAAACCGCCACCTAAAGCATTATATTGCGCCACTTGACCACTACCCAAAGCAGTGCCTACATTAGAAATTGCATTTCCAATATTAGAACCAGCGGCTACAGATGCGTTTGTGGTTTGACCAAGGGATGTTTGACCTAACCCAGCAATTGATGCCAAGTTGTTGTAAATATTGCTTCGTTGCGTGTTAAAACGATTAAAGGCATTTCCATACTCTGTGCTTGCCATACCTTGGGCATAGTCATTTATACCAGTCAATGCGTTGCCACCAATTAAACCGCCTGCTCTATTAGCCATATTAGCGGTTGCCATATTTCCTTGTTGCAACCTAAAGTTGTAACTTGGGTCAATGCCAGCTTTAAAATCTTCAGGGCTAAATTGACGGGTTAAATAACCTGTGCCTGTACCTGTGCCAATATCTTCACCGTTTGGCCCATACATTCCATAAGTGCCACTGCCAAGCTGACCAATTTGGTTAAGGGCGTTATATCCTGCGCTTCTGTATGGTGCTTGTTGCGTGTTTGTAGTGTCAAACATCTGCCTCTGCAAATTAACAGATTGTTGCGCCGCATCAGCTTGTATTTGTGCGCCTTTTTGTGCGCCTCGGCTTGCTAAATAGCCACCAGCTATTGCCGCCCCACCAGTAATTAAAGATGCTGCTACAAAAGTCATTTCATTCCCCTTTTATTTCTAAAACTTTCAATTTATTGTTTGAGTCAAACAAAGAAAGTTCATCAGGCTCTATCAAATCTTTTTCTATTTCATCCAAGTCGGTTTTGTCGGTCTTGTGAAATGTGATACCAATTGCGTCAGTTACTGCCAGCGTGACCCGCTTTGTGCCGGGCTTACTTTCAATAATGTCACCCGCATTCAAGTGAACCATACCTTTTTCAGACCATGCGATTATTTCACCTTTGGCGCATAAAAAATAGTGGTCTTGCTTATGAACCTTACCAACAATCAACGTTCCTGCTGGGCGGCTTAACTTTCTAGCATACATACCAGCATGAAAATAATGCTCTGTCTGCATGGCATCTGATGCTAATTGCAAGTCAGCCTGTGGCATTTTTGACATTTCCATTTGCAGTCTTTCAATCTGCTCACGGGTAGGAATGCCATCAATGATTAAATCGTTCATTGGTTGTAATAGGGGACTTTGTAAGCCACCCCATTCACTGTGACATTTATGAACCCAACAGGATTAGCTGGCAAACTTGCTGATCCAGCAGTGGCAGTTGTTGCGCTGCTGAAATTAAGCAGATTAATGAAAAACTGTTGCCATGCCCTTGTTGGGCGTTTTGTTGTGCCATCTAAGAATTCAGATTGTGGATATGGTTGTGATTGTGGATTGGGTAGCGCCATTAATTTTCACCTCCTGATGCCTTGAGGTTAGCAGACACAATAACGCATTTCACAGGGTCGGTAACAACCACTTCAAAGACCCGATCCCTAGCCATACCTAAACGCCGCCAAATGGCACGGTTTAAGTATCTACCAATACGCCCAATGGAAGTCCAATATTCATTTGACCAAGTAGAGCCGCCATCATTTGACCAGCGCAACATGGCTTGAGGGTTTTCACCAGTGCCTGTTACCAACCCAACGCCGGGCTGGAACTGAATCTGCAATTCCTCAAAATACTGCCTCTGAAAGTCAGTAACCAAATGCGGCGCACGGCGTAACCGCTTAATATTTTGCCCATCATCTGTGTAAATGGTCTTGTCTAAATGGTAGATTTTTCCATTGGCATAGTCTCCAACCAAAACATACCCCTGAAAAACAGCCGCACAGTTGCCCCTGCAACGTTCATATTGACCTAGATTGTTGGTATACAACCATTTATGCCACATTCCTGACGCAACGTCATAGCACCAAGTTAACTGAATTGATGGAAAGCTGATTACATAAACTTCATGGCCTTCAAGCTGGTACGTCCATGCAATTGCATTATTTATTGTTTGCCCTGTTAAGCTGTTTTCTACCGCGTGGGTTGAAATACGTTGAGGAACATAGCCATTCATCTGAACGATTTGGGCAGTGCCACGGTTGTTTTTGGACAGATAAGCAAATGAATTGCCAAGACGGGCAACGCTGAAAGGGGCGGCAATGCCGTGCTGGGTAGATGTGCCGGGGATGCGTTGAAAAGGGAACGGACTTGTACCCTGATCTACCCAAACCTCGCTAGAAGTTTCACCCAACAAATAAATTTCACGGTGATCAACAATTAACGTCACCAAATCATCAGGTGCGCCATCTTTGCTTGCGAAACTTAATGCGGGTGAAATTGGCGATAAAACCGCAGAAGCGCCAAATTGCTGTGTGCCGGGGTTGTTGTAAACAAAAAAGTTATCAACAATATCCACGTTTGTGCCACCAGTAAACGCCCCATCAGTGCTAGGCAATACCGACCAATTCAACCCATAAAGCGTTCTTGATGCAATGGTTTGGGAGAAATTAACCGTGTAAGTTCCTGCGCCGCCAGTTCCTGTACCTAATGCAGTAATGATGGTGTTTGCTGTAACACCAGCACCTTGGATAGTCATACCAGCAGCCAAAGTTCCGCTGGTCACTGCCGTAACAGTTAATGTTGTGCCAGCTATTGAACCCGTAACTACAGCGCCAGCAGTTACTGAATTCATCTGTTCGCTAGCAATGTTTTGCGAAATGTTAATGGTATATGTACCCACCCCGCCTGACCCGCTACCCAAAGCAGTTATCACGGTTTCTTGACTAACCCCAACACCAAACAACACCTGACCAACCGCTATCGTACCATTTGTAATAACTGACACTGTAAGAGTTGTTCCAGTGGTTGTTCCAGTAAAAACTGCACTTGATGGGCTAGAAATACGCCATGTATAACGATATGTCCCATCAACAATGTAAACATTTACGCCATTGTCAGTAATGCCAACCCTGCCAGTTGTGGAGTTAAGTTGCCCAACCATTGTTGACACAAAACTGCTGTTTATTGCGTAAACATAAGGGCCGCAAACTGCCACCATTACATCACCGCCTGACAGGGTGACCATGCCGCGAACTTCTTGCTGGTTTTGGAACAACACTAAAGATGAAAGCCCCGGCGTGGGGTACAGCGCCACCACGCCACGATCGCCCGGTTGCTTTAGCGGATCAATCTCAGGAAACCAATTGATGCACTCTTGGGCATCTTGGTAAATGCTTGGCGCTTCGTAGGATGGGCCAACAAAGCCAAAATCAGCCATTATCTAAAGCCCCCATCCATGATAAAGCCAGCATCTTTTGCTTTACCAACCATCAACGCATCAGGATACCGCGCCACTTGAGGGGGTTGCATATTCATGCGTTTGATAGTCGCCTTGGCTTGTGCGGCATACGCATTGATCATTGTGATTTGGGTTGTGCTTGCCTTGCCATACATAGGCATCAAACGTTCAGCCAAACACCACCGCAAAGCCATGTTGTAGCCTTGGGGTAAGGTAATTGTGTCAGTTAATGTATTGAATTGCCTAAAAATGGTGTTTGTGAACAAATGCAATTCACCATTTGCAGGATTTGGAAAGACATACAGCGTACCCAATGTTTCGCTAGGTTGGTAGTAAACCATCTTTGCCCAAGGGCCGTTCAATTGCTTGATGCCAAGGGATTCATAAGATTGCAAGTCTAAAACCGCCACAGGATAGTCTAAATAGCCCCCTGCAACGCTTGAACCGCCTTGCATGGTAGCTACCCTTACAAACGCCGAATCAATTGACAAAGGGCGTTCATAGTAGGCTGAAATTGTGGTGCTGGCAACAGTTTGGGCTTGGCTAACAGTGTATGTGCCGCCCTCATTTACGTTACCGCCTGCACCTGTGCCAAAGCCCACAATGGTTGTTCCTGCTGTAACACCTGTGCCGCTAATGGTCATGCCAATAGTGATTGCGCCTGAAATTACGCCATCAACAGGAACGGTTAGGGTTGTCCCTGAAATTGATCCTGTAAAAGATGCACCTACTGACCCACTTGGGCCAAGTGTGTATTGCACAGTGTTTTGAACGGTTTGGAAGATGATTTCGGTCTTATAAAAGACCATCATGTTTTCATTTGACCATTGGGCGCACAAATCATTCAGCATATCTAATGCGTCTTGTGATGCGTCCGCTGTTGGGGATTCGCCAGCCTCCAAAGCCCCAATGTCTTTTAACGATCTGCTAATAATGTCGTATGGAGTTGTCATGGCATTTTCTTAAAATTTAACGCTAAAAATCTGATTTTTCCAAGGAACATCAGTGCTTACAGCGTTTTTTAGGTAGTCCAATTGTTCTTGTAATCGAGATTTTAGGGACTTTGGTTCATCTTGCATATACATTTCTGTAAGGCAAGCAATTATGGTGCTTTCCCTAATATCGGCATAAGGAACGGTAATTTTTCCTGCAAGGTCTGCATGGCCTTGGCTTTGCACTTCATGGGTTTCATCTTTGGCAGTAACCAAATAATGAACGCTAATCAATTCCTCACCAATAGAGGATGTTTGCAAAATCTTCCATTCAAATGAGGTCATTTTTAGGCCAATCTTGAGCAGTTACTACAGCAATCAAAGCAGGCACATCAGCAGCGCCAGCAATGGCAGTTACAAGCCTTGTGCATTCAGTAATCACTGCCGCCCTGTAAGTCACAGTAGCCAAAGGAATATCTACACTACGTTCCACTTTGCGAATCACCATCCAATCAGACTGTGCCAACAGTTTGCCAGCGGTGTCTTTTACTTGATTAGTCCACTGGTGCTTAAGTCCGTACTGTGTATATGGTGTACCGCCCTCTGGTGTGACAGTGATGTCATTCAGTTGTTTGGGGTTGTCTAAGCCCCAATAGAAACGGTCATCGTAATGAACGGTAGTGTCTACCACCTCTGTGATGCCAACAGCATTCTTTTCTTCAATAGAGGTTAGACGCAACCAGTTTGCAGGATAACTTGTGCCATTAATGGTAAATGGTGTGTCAAGTTGGAGTAGGTTGCCGTTAAGTAAAAACATGGGTTACCTCGCTAGAGAAAGTTTGAAAGGGTTTTCGGCAAATGCCATGTATATGTAAGTCTCAGCCGCATTGAAGTCACTATCAGTAACCCGCAATTTAAAACCGTTTGATAAAAAATCTACTGTTGATTGCGTAATTTCAGCCAAACTTAGATTTGGATAAAGGTCAAAATTTGCCACATTGGATGTGTTTCTTCCCGAATCCAAAATAGCCCAATTTCTTGGCCCTGATAATGATTTAAACATTACAAACCTTGGCCTAAATCCGCAATACACAAAAGGCCCATCTGTGCTTGCATTGCCTGTGTAGCTACCAAAGGCTGAATACCCTGCTACCGCTGAAAAAGCATAGGCAACATAGGTTCTCGTATTTGCATTTGTATCATTATCAGTTCCTACAGTTATAACTGTACTACTAGGAACTGTTCCGTTCCATAAAGATGTATTTCCTGTTCCTTTTGCGGCTGTTGAATTTAAATATAAATATTCTGAACCAAGTAATGTAGTTTGCCATGTTGCCCAATTTGTTGCCGCATTACTTCTACATTTAACAATAATCATGCTAGGCGCAACACCCAAGCCATGACCAACAGTAGCACCTGCTGTTCCATTGCCTGTATATGTCACCACACTAAAGCCTTGCGTAGCACCAGCACTTACAGTTGATGTGATAGAGCCGTTGGCGTTGGATACAGTAGAACCTGATGCTTTCCATTGCCAGCCCACATATGTTGTTCCACTTTCATTGACGTTGTAGCCGCTTGACGCAACGTCATTCAAAGAAAATCCATTGCTATTAAAAGCAGTTACACCATAAGGTGAAAAGTTTTGTTCTGCTAATGTGTCGTTCGGCGGAAGAGCCTTGTAAATACCTCGGACTGAATCAAATTCTCTATGGTATGTAGCCGCACTTCTAGCCTTAATCCAAACCCAATCAGGTTGCATTGATATGCCATTGACGGTGTTTGTAATTGTTTGTGTACTTCCATTACCAGTCCACAAACTTGCCGCCATGTAATTAGCACCATTGCTAATAGTTGGCGTTGGTAGGTTCTGCGTGTTTAGTGCAACAAAGCCTGATGGTGGTGTGTAGGTGAATGGTTGTTGACCGCAGTTTATTGTGACAACTTGATTTCCAGTAGATGTTCCATTTGCAAACGCTGGCATCCATGAGTATCCAGACGATATTGAAACAGTTCCTTGAGAAGTTCCATTTTTGTAAAAAGTAACTTGGTTGTTTGTTAAATCTAAAGCCACGCCAATTACATCGCCAGTTGCATAAGTTGCGTAAGTGGCTACGGTTGAGCCATTTACAAACACTTGACCGCCTACTGAATAGTATCCAAAACCACCAGTACCTGATGGGTCAGCATTAAACACATCTGAACGAACACCGCCAATTGTTAAGGCGCTGTTTCCAGAACGGCTTACATAAGTAGATTCCCAATAAAACTTACCTGTGCCACCTCCAGCTAATGTTCCTTGCATGATTGTGGTAACAGAAGCCGCATTTAATGTGCCTTTTAAATTTCCATCGCTTGCAGTTGAATTTAATGGAAGCAAAGGATTCAAAACGCAGTAATTACTACTCGTAGCCCCCACAGTAGGTGAGTCCACCATGCTGTCATACGTCACACCAGCAGTCACGCTGATGTTGTTGGGTGTCCAGTTGTTGCCGTTGCCTGAGTAGTCCTTGCCAATGGTTGTAGCCGTGTTATTACTGTTGTCGCTGAAGTTCAGATAAAAGCCGTTAGTGCCGTATGTGCCTGTGTACTTAATAGGTTGCCATACGCCTGTGACAGCGTTGGTAGAGCCAAAGGATGATGGTGTTAGGGCTTGACCGCTAATGAAGTTTATTTCGGTTAAATAACCGTCAAAATAACGACCAACAAAAGCATCTCTACCAATTGAATGAGGCTGAGTAGTGTTAATGTAGGTATCGTAATTCTGCGCTGGATATGTTGCTACGCCCAAAGCTGTTATTTGGCTTCCATTTACATATAATTTTGCGCGATTTGATGCCGTTGCTTGAGTTGTATCAACAGAAACAACAAAATGATACCAAGCAGAGGGGTCACGAAATACTTGAGTTGTATCAAGTTGCAACTGCATACTGCCAATATATGAATAAAATCGAAAAACATCTGTTGCTGGAAAACTAATTAAAGCTTCGTTAGTGCCTGTTCCATCAGATGCATTAAATAAAGTTTGAGCAGAACCTAAAGAACCTCGCTTTACCCATGCACTCCAAGTCCATATTTGACGATTACCAGCAACGCTTGGTGTTCTACCAAAATAAGCACTTGCACTTGCACGCAGACGCACACTGCGGCTAATTTGATAGCTACCGCTTGGGCGGGTAAAGAGTTCGTTTTTAGCGGCAAACATTATGCAAATGCCTGTGCGTATGTACCAAACCAACTTGTACCATTAGCCACAAAAGTCAGTATGTCAACGCCTGTGGTTGCTGTGGTGGTCAATGTTGGTGCTGTTCCAGCAGGCCACTTCACACTAGTGAATACGCCTGTGCGCGAACCTGTTGCATCTTGTGTGCAAATCAGGATGAAAGACTTGCCTGCCGTTGCTGTGGGCATAGTGAAAGTACAGTTACCCGTCATGGTCACAGTTTGCACCGTGCCGTTAGTCAAAGCCAATGTTTGCGTTGTGCCTGAGTTACCAATTGCAACAACAGATTCAACGTAGTTGGTAACTGTTGGGTTGTTGATCACAGGGCTTGTCAAGCCAGTAACACTCAAATAGCCAGTTGATGGAATAAATGAAAACTTGGTGGAAGCTGTTTTTGCTGGCAGATTACCTGTAGTGGTTGTTACCCATGTTGGATAAACCGCACTTGCCGTAGTTGTGTCGTCAGTAATTCCTATGTTTGTGGCATTTGTTGCGTTGGTTGCATTTGTTACAGCAGTTGTGCTAATAACAGAAACAACTTGCGCTGCGGTTGCCGCGGTAAATGCGCTAGTACCATTTCCATAAGCCAATCCGCTTAAAGTCGCCACGCCTGTGCCGCCATTGCCAACCACCAAAGTGCCAGCAACCGTAACCGCACCTTGTGTGGCTGTGGCTGGGGTTAACCCAGTTGTTCCAAACGTGATACTAGAAACCGCAGTGCTAGACAAAGCCGCCCAAGATGGCGCTGCGCTTGTGTTGCCAACTAAAACCTGACCTGTCGTTCCTGCGGCAGTTGCCACTGGTGCGCCAGCCGCGCCACCACCATAAACAACACCATATTGCGTTAAAGCCGCAGATGATGCCCATGTCGTTGCGCTAGAAAAGTAAGGAATACCTCCTGATGTTCCTGCCACTGTCAAAGCCAAAGTGCCTGATGAGGTAATAGGTGAACCACCAACAGAAACAATGCCGCCAGTAAATGTTTGGGCAACAGAAGTAACTGTTCCAGTTGTAGGCGTTGCCCATGATGGAATGCCAGCCGCCAAAGTTAACACTTGCCCATTAGAACCAGCCCCAAGCATTGCAGTAGCGCCAGCCGCGCTTTGGTAAGGCAATGAACCAGCCGCGCCACCCGCAAGATTAGTTGCAGTTGTTGCCAATGTAGCCGTAGCCGCATTGCCTGATGTGTTTTGGTTAAACGTAGGCCAAGTAAATGTTCCAGTGGAGAAATTACCCGATTGAGGTGTTCCCAAAATGGGAGTTACCAAGGTTGGGCTTGTGGCAAATACCAATGCCCCACTGCCTGTTTCATCTGTTACAGCCGCCGCTAAATTGGCGCTAGATGGCGTTGCAAGCCAAGTGGCTACCCCAGTACCCAAACCCGTAATTGACCCAACTGCGGGGGTTACGGTGGTGTTTCCAGCCAAAGTTAATTGGCCTTGGGCGTTGACTGTAAACGTCCCTACTTGGGTTGCTGAACCATAAGCAGCGGCGGTAACGCCAGTGTTTGTGATGCTGAACTGGGTGGCTGCTAAAGTTAAGCCAGTGCCTGCGGTGTAGGTGGAGGCAACAGAAAAGTTGTACCAATTGATGGCGGTTGTTCCAAGAGTGCCGCCGGGCTGTGCCGATGAATACCACGCCGAATCAGCCTGTGATCCTGAAATCACAAACACAATCGCGCCTACATACTCATCCCATGTATCCGCGCCAACGCTGCGAGTCCATGCGCCTGATGCCACCAAATAGATGCCGTTTTGTGATGCTGTGGATTGATTTTTTACCAAAACCGTGTTACCAGCCACCAAAGAAACCGTGTCAATGGTCTGCAATCCTGACAAACTAGTGATGTTTGCAGTTGATGCGGCATTAACTGGTTGTTTCCAACTCAATCCAGCGGCAAAATAGTCCACATATTGTTTGTTGACAAGGTCAGTAGCCGCAGAGGGCGCAGCCGCCACAGTGCCTGAAGTAAAAGCCGCTGTGGATGGGCTTGTTGCCCCAATTGTGGTGCTATTTATCGTGCTGTTTGTTATGTTCAAGCCTGATTGATTAGGCGAAATTGAAGCATAAAACGGCGTACCCGCAGGGCCAATCAGTGAAATTAGGTCAAATGTTGGGGCTGGTTGGAAAATGCCCTGTACAGGAACAATATTTGTCGTTGATGTAACGGCGGCTTCGTTGGACATTCCAACCCCCTTTTAACCCGCTTGTGCGGCTGTGATGTAAAGTGTATTTGTACCTGAACTGACTGCTCTAATGTAAAACGGCGCTTTAGGCGCTGCGATAATCAAAGGATAATTCATTGCGGCAGGCAATACATAAGAACCTTTGTTGCCAGTTGTGGCAATGCTAGGGGTAGGAACAGTGCTTGAATTAGCTAATTCCACCGCCGCCACACCAGTGCCAGTATTGAGCAAATGCACATAGTTGGTTTGATCGTTTGTGGTGGAGTCAATCAACAGCGCGGAACTTGCTGTGGACGTTAAATCTAAGGCGTATGTGCGACCTGATAGGCGCATAACTGAGACATTGACCATTTTCAGTCCTTCAAAAGTTTATGAATTATAGGCTTACAAATAGAAAAAGCCACCCCTTTTGAGGATGGCCTTTCTTAACTCATTCCCGATTAAAACTCGGAGAAATCGTATCCATACACAAAAATATCCACAGTGCCGCCAGCGACTGCTGTGCCAACCTTGACATACAGAGTTTGTGCTGTCAAGCGTGTTGCCTTAGTACCAGCAACCACGGTTGCGTTGGTGACATAGGTTGAACTTGTGTTGCTGGTCAATGATGCGTTAGTCACGATCTCAGTGCCTGTTCCTGCTGGCGCTGTCCAAATAGCCAATGCGCCGCCGCTAACGTCTACGTTTGCGTTGGTAATAGCTACATACTGGACGTTGTAGGAAGAAGTGTTAAACACTGGGAGGGTAACTGATGCGTCACCTGTTGCGCTAACTGGAACGTTGTTTGCGTAAGCCAAAAGACGAATTGCTTGATTGGACAATACGTTTTGTGGGTGAATTGTTTGTACTGATGCTGGTCCGGGGTTTGCCATGATATGTTTTCCTTTAAATAGAGGTTAATTAGGCTGCAACGCGGCAGGCAAGTTCAGGGTACAAAGGCGCCCAACCATACAACACATCAACGCGAGTCGGAATTGAATCGTTGTTGATTGTGTATTGGCGAACCACACGCATGGACAGACCCAATTCCTTATCGCTTGCGCGACCAGCAAAGTGAACGCCATCAGGCAATTCCAAATCAGCACAGGCTAAGGTGAAAGCATTTTTGTGCATCACGATATTCTGTGGAGAAACAGTGCCAGTGTTGTTGAATGGGGTCACAACAGCAGATGCGCTGGTGCTTGCCACGGTAACGTTTTGGAACTGACCAGCAGTAATCACGGCAGGGCTAACAGTCACAGAGGTTGTGCCTGAAGTTGACACGGTTACAGGTGCGGTCACCACAAAGTTACGCAAACGGTTGCTGCCGTAGGCTTGGCGGTTCTGTGGGTTGACTGCGTAAACGTTAGCAATCGTAATCACGTCACCTTGTTTCAAGGCAGCAGTAGCTGTAGCGGCGGTCAGTGCAATGGTAGAAGTAGATGCCCAGCCGCTGGTCAAGAAACCAGTTGCTGTAGTGGTAGCGCATGACAAAGTAGCGGTGCTGTAAGAACCGAATGTTTGTGCCACAACGTTTTGGTCCATTTTCCACGACATCCCCGCGGAATCTCGGCCCATCATGCCTTTGCTGTATTGAGCCGCAATTTTCTCTGAAGGAACAAATAAACCCTTCAAGCTGTCAACAATGGTTGCGCCAGTAAAAGGCTCAACGATACATGAACGGCGACCGTCACGGGGTGCGCCTTCGCTGTCAAGATACGCGCCTGCGGTCAGGTATGTGATCAAGCCAGTTGGGGGTGTACCAGCAGTACCAACAATGTTAGCAGTGGTGTTTTTAGCCATTGTCAAACCGTCAAAGTCAATCTTGTTGGCGATAGCGGCGACAGCGGGTTTCAATACACGGTCACTGAACATATCCAACGAAAGTGCTAAATCTTGGCTTGTAAACTGCGTATCCACGTGAAATTGGGTACTTAAGGTTACAGGCACTGATGTTTCGTTGAAATCTTCAACGTTCAAAGCAGGGCCAGTTGTGCCGATGAAGCGACCGGGTTTGCGGACGTTCAAAGTTGCACCGATCTTTGCGCCGGTAACGGCGAATTGATCGTCATAGTTGCGTTCGACTTCGCTTGAAAAAGTCAATTCGTTTTCCAAGACCATCAATGCTTCATTGGTGATCATTGAAATAGTCAATAAATTATTTGCCATGTTATTTCCTTAAAAGAATGGGTTTAGCGAATCTTTCCAGCCAATCTTGCTGCTCTCCAAGCCTGATACGAACCATGAAATTGCCCATCACTGGTTAGGTTCACATCACGCCCGTTAGCTGCTGATCGGATTGGATTGATCGGCGCGGGTGCTTTACTTCTTCCAACAACAGTCTTTGTTTGTGGGTCAGTCTTTTCGTACTGGCCTTCCAATTTCCCTATTGCTTTCAAGGCGGCGGTCAAGGTCATACCTTGCAGCTTGACAGCAAAGTCAGGATTTTCAGCAAGGTGATACAAGATGCGCGGGCCAACCTCAGATTCAAAGATTGCATCCCGCACTTCGTTACTAATAGTAACGTCTGTGGAACTAATCATGTCATCAAAGTCTGGCATTTCGGCTTTAGCTTCCCTTACCCTCTGACCCCAAGCGTCAATTAACTTGGCGTGTTCGGCGGCAACCTTAGCCTGCACTTCCTTTTGCTTTTCTTCCTGCAATCGCTGTTCAACACGATAGTCTGTTAACGCCTTGGCGTATTCATACATATCGCTAAACTGTTCGGGCTGTGGTTCTGTTTCGGCTACTGGTTCAGCTTTAGGCTGAATCTTGGCTTCCAAGTCCCTTACCTTTGCTTCCAAAGTTTCCCTAGCTTCGCGTTCCCTACGGGCTTCTTCCCGCGCTGATTCACGTTGCTTGGTTATCTCTGAAAACCGTCTTTCCAGCTTGGGATTTTGTTTTCGATCCTCTGTTGCTGTCGCTTCGTTCTCTACCTCTGTCGGCTCACTCTGCTCCTGCTCTACCTCTTGCGGCTCTGCCTCTTGGACAGCCTCGCTTGGGAGTGGATCAGCTAAACCCATTCGTTTGGCATTAAATTCAGCTAAATTTTCACTTGTCACCACATTGGCGGCAAGTCGTTCTGCTACTTCTGACATTGAGTTTCCTCAAAGAATTCACCCAGTTGACCCAACTGGTAAGGTTTTGTGGTTTTTACCACGAAATTATTGCACTGTCAATCATTGCATGGGTTGTTCAAATGTCTGCTGGGCAGGCGGTTGGATTGGTTGCTGTTCTTGCGGTTGCATTGATTGATTTGGTTGTGAGTTAATCAATGGATTAGCACCGCTAGAAATGTCCTCTGCGGCAACATTAGCGTATTGTTGTTGTTCCGCATTACGCTTGGCAATTTCCATTTCAAGTCTGCCAGTGTCCATGTGGTGCAACAGTAACTGCACAATGGCATCAATTTCAGTCTTGTTTTGGCTAGTGATGGCGCGGGTGTTTTGGTCATTAACCTTGACCTCTGCCATTGTTTCAGTGTTATGCGCCTTGGCAGTGACTTCCATAAGTTTGCGTTTGGTTGCGCCCTCTTCGCGGATTTGGGCAACCTGACCACGGTTGTTGATCTCCAACATGGCGGCTTGCAATTGTTGTTGCATATCCTGCACTTGCTTTTGTGCCTGCGCCAGCCTCATCTGCACTTCAGGCGGTATATCTGATTTCTCATCAATGTTAGCCATTGGGTTCATTGCAGCTAGGCGGTCTGCAATCACATCAGCGCCGGGGAAGTCCATGTTCCTAAACACCAAATCGCCTGCAACGTTAAACAATTCCGCATTACCTGTTAACAGCGGCATCATGGCTTCAACTGCCTGCTGGCGCTTGCTTTGGAAGCCCGGTCCTGTGTCCATCACCACATCATATTCACCCACCGTCACATCATTTAGCACCTCGCCAACCTCATTCTTTTGGTTGATTTCGGTCATGTCAGGTTGACCATCTGAACCAATGATCCGCATTACCCGTGCTGTGTCGTAAATCTTAGGGATCAAGTCCAACAGGATTTTGCCTGTATGCCTAATTGATCGGGTCATGTTGTCGTAAAAGTGGAAATTGCTCAAATCCACTTGGTTTTGCTGACCCTGCAAAGCCTTGCCTGATATGTTGCCACTTGGTAGCTGATTGGGGTCCATGATGCCAAGCACCATCTGCAAATCAGCAGAAATGGCGGCGGCGGCTTCCATGATGCCAGCGGGTGGTGGTTCAGGTTGTAGGCGGGTAGGCACTGGGGCTGGTACGCCCTCAATGTCTTTTTGTTTGTAACGCAGAACAGGGCTTGACTTGATGTTAGCCAACGCCCATTCGTTTTCGTGTCCCTCGTCTTGACCCTCTGCCAGCAGCCATTTAGCCTTTGGTGCAAGGGCAACCGATTCGGTCATGCTGGTGCGCCAAAAGTTATACATACGCTGTGGGTCTTTTGCAAACCGCACTAAGCCATATTTCTTGCGCTTATCGTCAACGATTACTTGTGCGCCATAGCAAGGCACAACAGGAATGTATTTGCCTGCCCAAGTCTTTTCTTCCAAGATTTCTATGGCGGTCATCTTGACCCACTTCACCGCCTTGCGGAACGATTCGCGTTCATCAACCACGGTTAGGCCAGCGGCTTCAACCCTTTCAAAGAACCTTTCTGAATCAGCAAATTGGCGTGTGCCATCACTTAACAGATACAGCTTGGCACGTTCGCGTTCAATGTAAAAGAACTCAGCAATCCGAATATCTTCCTTGGTGATCCAACTTGCCCTGTCATCCCCTGTTGATCGCTGGGTAAAGTTAGCACCGTCATCAGCGTCAGGGTAGTAATCCTTAAAAACTTTCTTGTCTAGCACTGTGGTGATCAGGCAACGTTCAGCGTCAGACCCATCAGGCAGGATTGAATTAGGGTCAAAGTACACAGTAAATGGGTTGTCAATCGTGTCAATGTAGATTTCTTGGTCAAATGAATCTTCGCTTGTGTAGCGGGTATTAATGCGCCAGTAGCCCCAACCCATCCGCACGGCGTAATCAAAAGCTGTGTCGTAGGCAGTGTCAGCGTTGGAGTTGACCTCAATGTGGCGGGTCATGCCCTCAATTACTTGGGCGATTTTGTAATCAGCCAAGTTATTTACAGGATGTACTTTAATGCGCGGGCGTTGCATCCGTTGCTGGTTGGTTACCTGTCGGATGTAGGAATCAATCTTATTGATGGTCAGGCATGGTCTAGCCTCAACGTTACGGCTGTTCTGTATCTCAACAGGCCATTGATCGCCAGCGGCAAACTTTATGTCTTGCAATGCCTCTGCGCGGTTAGTGGAGTCCGCATCATTGACCAACCGCCAAAACTCTATGGCTTTGTTGATTCTGTCATCTTTGCCTGCTGCGTCTTGATAAGCCATATTTGCCCCTTTGTGGGAATTATCCCATCCAACCGCCAGCCATTGCAACCTGTGCTTTTGGCTTGCGCTTGGGTGTGTCTTGAATCATCAGGGCAATATAGCGAAATGCGTCAGCCCCGTGCGAAAAGTGATCATGTAATGGGTTGCGGCTGAACTGCCCTGTGGCTTGGTCAACCTCATACCGATAATGGCGCAGGCAGTTTATGCCATCTGCGGCGTGTTCCCTGTCAAACCAACAACTTGGGAATATTGTCCTAGCGGCGTTGATTGAATCAAGGATTGGCACTCTTGGCAGGATTTGAGTCTTGTAGCCTGCCGCCCTAACAATGTCATTGATTGACCGCCCAGCCGCCGCCAATGTTTGATTCTCAGCGTCATGCGGTAGCCATATCGTGTCGTACACATAACCAAAGGTTTGCATAGTTGCCAAATAATGGGTCATGGTCTTTTGGCTATCCTCAATGTACCGAATAAGGCGGGTTTCCATGCCCACAAACTGCAAGAACCAAATGGAGGTGCTATCAGACCAACCAAGGTCAAAGATGGCGTGGACGGGCTTTGTAGCATCATAAGCAACACGGGTTAGCCTACCCTCTACTTCAGCCTGTTGTAGTTCCTTGGCAAAAATAGCGCCATCCACTGATTGGCGGCATAAACCCTCCCAAACTTGGTTATATGCTTCCATGTCGCGATTCTTAAGCGCATCCTTTTCTAGCTTAAGGGTTTCAGGAAACCAAGGGTTATCTGACCAATTAATTCTTATTTGTATGCAATCAGCAGGAGGGTTAACTACAAAACGTTGGTAAGTTTCATCTGTTTCCAATTCAGGATTAAATGAAATCCAAATCTCGCTGCCTTGTTTTCTTATAGTGGGAATTAAAATATTCCAGCTTAATCGGCTTGTTGTTTGTGCTTCTTCAACCCAGCAAATGTCTACACCCTCAAATGATTTTATGTTGGCAATGTTGTTTTTTAAGCCGGCAAATGCAAACTCTGTGCCATTTCTGCCTCTGATGCTGTTTTGGGTTATTTCATAAAAACCATGTAAACCAAGATTTTCAATTTGATCACAAAGTAATTTATGTACTGAATCTCTTATGCTGGTTTGGAATTCTCGCGCACAAAGTATTCGTAATGTTTGTTTAGCACCCTTGATCAACAACGCCCTAGCTATACCCCAAGACTTAGCGCCACCCCTGCCGCCGTAAGCTACTTTGTAGCGTGATGGCTGAAACAAGCCCTGTAGCTTGATTGGAAACTCAGCGTTGGCTATGGCGCTTGCTACTTCAGACAAATCATTTCCTTAAAGGTTGTTGGTGCTTGGACTCATCAATCCTAAACTCTCTCAACTGAGTTACACCAACACGGCTGGGGACTGTACTTCAGGCAATGTGCCTGCTTGGTCGCCACCACGTCTCGTGGCTCGCCAATCCCCATGCGTGTTGTTACTCAGGCTTCACAAATGTCACCTGAATACCTGATAACTCTTTGCCTTCAGCTCCAGTTAACTCATGTCGTTGGGTTTCTTTCCATCCCATTTGGCACTTTGACCACCAAATTTGTGCTGTTGTGTCACCAGCCATGGCTTTTTGAAAAATTCCCTTGCCAATCTGTGCATTTGCTTTTGCTTTGCCATTAAGAAGTTCAGAACCAAAGTATTTTCTTAAGGTGTCAATGTCAATACCATCACGCACCAAAGCGGCTATTTGCTCAAACGGCACACCATAACCTGACATTGCCTCAACTTGTCTACGCTCTACATCCGTAGCTTCAAACGGCTTTCTACCCGACCCTTCACGTGCGCCGCCATTCTGTTTAACTACATCTGCCTCTTTTTTAGGCGGTCGGGTGGAATTTTCAGTATTCATTTTGTTGTACAACCAAAAAAAAGGGTAATTTAATACCTAATTTGTTGAAAGAATTGTGATTGTGCCTTATTTTACTGTGTTTGTAATGCGTGACAATACTCTTGGCTTACGGTGTGACTCATCTAGTATTTTTGGCACTGCATATTTCCACATGACTTGATGATGTATGCGCCTATCAGTTGTCCCCACTTCTGAAATTTTGACACATGATGGTGCATACATTACCGTGTAAAAAGACTTTGTATATGTTCCAAGTTCAAGGTAAATTTCTGTTAATCCACCAGCATTTTGTTGCGTCACAACCTGTTGCAATCTAAGCTGTGGTGAAGTCATAAACAATATGCCCCTGCGACCCCACTCAACATACAAATTTACATCTTCATTAATTCTGCCCATAAATTGCACTGGGCGATCAACTCTAAACAAAAACGAATTCATTACTTTTCGGTAAATTTCATCTTTCCGCATCCTGCTTAGCAACGTGCAACCTTCACCACCAATAAAGTCGCCACCTTGTGCAAATGCAATAGAGTGAAAAGGTGTTGTTTCTAAAAAATCTACCATTACCGCAAGCACGTCATCCAGCTTGCCAATTTTGTTGTTTGAGGTTGTGTACTGCATTTCCTCATTGAGTGAATAGTCAAACCTTGTGTAATCGTCATCTAATTGCCAAAAATGTGTCAATCCAAGGTCGGCTGCAATTTCAAAATTAATGTTTCTTGCATACACTACACTGTTGCGCTTTTTAAAGTTATCTCCGCTATCAGTGGCATCAATTGCTTTTTGCTTATTAAATACTATTACCGAATCTGTGCCATACAAATTTTTATATTTAGCAATTTGCTTATCTTCGTCATCGCATAAAAGGTATATTTTTCCTGTGTATCCTTGTTGCCGTAAAGTTTTAAATGTATATACCGTATCGGCTCTGCCATGTGTCAAAATGAACACCGCAAAATTTCTTTTGCTCACTCTGCTTGACCTTTTTCACTAGTGTAAATTTCACTTATAGCTTGCGAAAGCTTTACATAACCACTGGCAATTGCTTTATCAAAGTCAACAATTACCAATGCACTGTCTTCCATTAGTTGTTGCAAGTCAGGTGGTGCGTGGGCATAAAATTCTGCAATTTGTTCAAAGTCGAAACGAATGTGCCTTGCCGCCGCCGCAAGCAAAAAATCTTTTATCTCTGAGTCAATGCTGTCATCTTGGTAAATTTTGGCTGTAAGTTCTTCGTATTTAACTTTATCGTAAAGCTCTACTATTGGTGGACAATCCCCAGTTGGCTCATAAACCGGTGCATCAATTTTTTTACTATATTTGCTATCGTCCTCATCATCTTCAGGTGAAAGTAATTCAGCAATTTCATCAGCTGCAAATCCAGTTAAATCAAGATCAAAACCTAAATCGCCAAGTTCACCAAGCTCTAATGCCAACATCTCATTGTCCCAACCAGCATTAAGCGCCAGTCTATTGTCAGCAATTATGTAAGCTTTTTTTTGTGTTTCTGTTAAATTTGCAAGTTCGATAGTAGGTATATTTTCATAACCTAACTTGCGTGCGGCTAATAAGCGACCATGACCAGCAATTATGCCGTTCTGTCCGTCCACCAGTATTGGGTTAGTCCAGCCAAATTCCTTAATGCTTGCCGCTATTTGTGCCACTTGCTCATCGCTGTGGGTGCGGCTGTTTTTTACATAAGGGATTAGTTCTGTGACTTTCTTTTGGGTAATTTTCACTTTTTAGGCTTTGCTTTTTTGTCTTTCTCAGCTTCACGCTTAACCGAATAGCCAATAGCGACAGCCTGCTTAACAGGCTTGCCAGCTTCTATTTCAGCCTTGATGTTCTGTTTTAGCGCCTTGGGAGTCATTGACTTGATCAACGGCATTTGATTTCTCCAATTCGTTTAACCAATATTGGCAGTCTTGGATCGCCCCGCTAATCATGTGGAGGTTTAATTCCATTTGTTTAGCTTGGGCGGTCAAAACCTCAATGCGGCTTTTTAGTAATTCAACGTTCACAGTTGTGCAACGTGAATAATGCCAAAATTGATTGTTAGGGCTTCAGACAATGAACCACCACTAGCATTAGAAATTACAACCGTAAAAGAACCAGCTGCTACAGCTGCAATGCTCAATAGATAAGTACCAGCAGTAGTTGCGCCTGATGCAAGAGCAATAACTGGAATATCTAATGCACTAACTGCGCTGTTTGTGACTATAAAAGCCACTTCTGCACCAGCCGCTAAAGCCGCATTGTTAGTAACAATTTGAC
>Ga0209084_1000537_pt1 | contig 35751 bp, 56 predicted proteins | sample C_130820_MF_Meta_FD_187309 | JGI IMG/M metagenome (GOLD analysis project Ga0209084, IMG submission 187309) | Freshwater microbial communities from Lake Croche, Canada to study carbon cycling - C_130820_MF_MetaG (SPAdes) (version 2) | ecosystem: Environmental > Aquatic > Freshwater > Lake... | reverse complement strand
TAATGACTCCACGTCCAACAAAATTAAGTATTGCAAAAGAATTTAGATTGAAGTATGGAATGGAAATGCCAACTGCTAAACTTGCAAGAATAATGTATGAGGAGTGTCCTGCTGCATTTACTAATATCGAACACGCAAGAACTACATTAAGGAAAATTGAGGGGAAAAGCGGAGAAAGGGCAGCAAAAAGCGTAAAAGATAAATCTTTTTTTACAAATAAAAATAGACCTACTCAACCTTACAGTTTACCTAAATCGGATGAGGAAAGTTTTGAATTATTCCACATTAAAGGACATAAAAAAGGATTTATAATTAATGATGTTCACTTGCCTTATCATTCTATACCTGCACTAACTGCTGCTATTGATTTTGCAAGAAAAGAAAAACCTGATTTTATATTTTTAAATGGTGATATAGTGGACTTTCACGCTGTATCGTTTTTTCAAAAAGACCCACGAAAAGCAAGGATAAGCGAAGAATTAAAAGTATTGCAAGATTTTATTGCAGAGTTGCACAAAATTTTTAAAGGTTCTAAAATTTATTACAAGTTTGGCAATCACGAAGAAAGATACGATAGTTTTTTATATAAAAAAGCCCACGAATTAAAAGGAGTTGAGGAGTTTGAACTTGAGGCAATAATTCAAAAAAGATGCCCAAATGTTACAATAATTAGAGATAAGAGAATTGTGGTTATGAATGGTTTGCCATTTGTTCACGGACACGAAATGGGGAGAGGTGTATTCAATCCTGTAAATGCTGCCAGAGGGTTGTTTTTACAAACAAAACATTCTGCAGTAAAAGGAGATTGCCATACAACAAGTGAACATACAGAGCCAAATATTTTTGGTAAAATTATGACAACTTACTCAATTGGTTGTCTATGTGGTTTAACTCCGAAATGGTTGCCTATTAACAAGTGGAATCACGGATTTGGAATGATTGATGTATCTGAGCGAAATAAATATAAATTAAGAAATTATCGCATATATAATGGCGAAGTAATGTAAACTTTAAATTCAAAATAAAATGAGTGTAAAAAATTTCTATCCACAATTTAACGAAATCCCATATCGCAAAACTTCTATTGATATGCCTACTGTTGTTGCATTTGCAAAAACTTTAATAGGCAAATATTCTAAAGAGGTTGTGCGTATGGCTTATTGTATATTCCGAAATGAAAGTGCTAATGGGAACAGCGGAGTAAATAACAACTATGGAGGTATTCAAGCGGATAACGCTAAATGGGAGGGTTTAGATTTGAGTAATGTTATTGGCACATCAATATTGAAAGACGGAGCTGGTGATGTTCGCAGATTTATTTGCTTCAATGAAAATGGCTATCAAACTTGTTTTGAGTTTTTATGTTATAAAGTGCAGCAACGTGGGATGTTTATAGGTTCTGCAGGAGTTGTTGATTCAAACGATCTTTATAATATCTATCAAAAGAAATGGGTAGCAAATCCAAAAGAAGATACTTTATCAGCAAAAGCTGATTTTAAAAGTCTATACAATTCAAGTATAAAAAATATAGCATAAAATTTCTCTCATAATGGTTAGTTTTAGTAAGCCCTTTAGTTTCTACTATGAGGGCTTATTTTATAAAGTACAATTCAAAATGGGCAGTATTCTTTTTTAGGAATCAACTCAATAAAGTCTTTCAAATCTTTGCATTTAATAAATGTTCCATCAATGTAATAACCAGGTTCTTTTCCATTGCCAAACGTTGTTTTAATAATCTCTTTCCCTGTATTAGTATTAACTAATTTTTTGCAAGTAGTCCATTTATATTTTGGATTGTTTTTTACTTGCCACTTGGCTATATAGTTAATACTTATTTGCATTGATTAGTAATATACTTTGTATGATAAACTTTCGTAAAGCAGAGAGTTAAATGCCATTTTACGACACAGGCAGCGTATCAGAAATTGACATCCAATATTTAGGTTTGAACGAGTTTCTATAAGGTTCATCTGTTTTTGCACAACACCATTCGCCTTCTTCAAAATATGAGTAATTAACAGTATTGCAATCTGTTGTTAAAACAAATTCGCTACAATTGGGGAAGTTTTTATCAACGCCAATCTTAGGCATATCATCTGTAACTTTTACCCATTTTTTAAATTGTTGCCCATACTTCTGCATAGCAGAAATAATAACATTTTTTACTTTACCATCAACCAAATCATCAGGGTTTGGAAAATAGTTTTCTAAAATTTCTTTTGCTGACTTTATCATTGTTTTAAATTTTATTTTGTGTCTTGTCGGCTCGACAAAAACGGCATTTAACATTAGGTTTGCAGCAAGTGGGGCAGACGAAACTCGGCTCATCATTAGTTCTCTATTCAACCAACTGCAAAGGCTCGTCTTCATCTATAAATTCCCCACCTGCTTCAAGCCTTTTTCGTTAGCTGTTACTTTGGACACAACGCTTACTGTAATCAATAGCAATGTTTTTTTCTAACAAACCAAATACATCATAATGGTTTCTTAAAAGTTCTTCATAAGCTGCATAAGACAAATTATGTAATGATATTTTTTTATTCGCAAACTCGCTTATCTCAATAGCTATTAAAGTGTCTGTGTTTATTTCACTCATTGATGTACTTACAACATCTTTTAAATCAGACAACGGCTTTAAAAATGGGTAACTTTCTAAAAAATTACTTACTGTATTTTTTTCTGCACCATTGACAAACCAATATGAACAAATATAATGGCTTTTTATGCCAAACATTATTAAGTCATCTCTATAACCATTTGTAATTGGTAGCCCATAAGGTAAGTATGCAGCTAAATGTTTAATTTGTAAAAACTGATTCATTATTTATAATTTAATTTTTAATAATTGTGTCCATTGTCTTGCAGACAAAAAGCAACAGCTAACATATGGTTTGGCAAAAAAATGGCTTGACGTTCCGCTATCGCTATTCAGCTTTTGTTTTCCAAATTCCATTTCTTCGCCAAGCCTTTTTCGTTAACCGCCATTTAACAGACGTTCCTCAGGTATAAACCCTGTGCCTTGACTTCTACCAGTAGCACGGATAAAATCAACCTCAATTTTTGCACTATTAACAATTACCTGTGCAACATCTGCAATAGTTTTAGCCCTGTCAACTTCCATAGGCTTGTCTTCATCTTGTAAGGCTTCTAAGGTTGCAAACAAGTGATTTCTTAAATCTTCAATTTTGTTCTTTGGCATTTATATTTCGTTTTAATTTATTAACTAATCTTATTGTACTTTTTAATTCAGCAGGAAAACGATGTATTGTATTGCGTTGCATATTTTCCTCTCTACTTATCAACTCTAAATTTTCAATAGTTATATTTTGTTGATTTCGGTCTTTAAAAACAACAATAAAACCTTTTGGAATTTTGCCGTTTGTTTGCTCCCAAATAAGCCTATGTTTTAAAACATATTTCCCTTTGCTTATTCTTATTTTGGTGTAGCCATCTTTGCTTATTCTTTCGTGACCATCGTAATTAGTATTGTGTGGCTCATTTCCTTTTTTAAACATTGTGCCTTTGCACTTATTGTATAATTGATTGCTCATTGGCTTACCTTTATTTTCAGGCTCTCTACCTTTTTTGTATCTGAATTTTTCCCCTGCAACTTTCAGCCTATCAGCCTGTCTTTGAAGTTCCATTTTTCTGAAACTATCCGACTTTTTTAAACCCATCAAATTAGACTGTGAGCAAACAGAATGATAACTACGGTTGAGTATTTTACAAACATCATCAGTATAATTATTTGAAAACATACTAATCATAATTTGACGTTCCTGCTCCGACCATAAACGGCGGTTAACATTGGGTTTACTGCTATTGGGGCAGGACGGAACCGCTATCATCTTTTTGTTCATTATTGTACTTTTAGTTAATAAGCTATTGGGCGGACGAGCCTTGATTTCCCCAACAGCAGCAAGCCCTATCGTTGGGCGAAATTTTACCAACCAACAGTTATTTGAGTTTTATCGTAAGACACTATTTTTAAATTTTTATTATGTAGTCTTTTTGGCAAATACCAAGTAGTCCAATCAGTACAGTAGCCTAGATAATCTGAAACTACACTTCTATCTGCAAATCTGTAAATAGTAGGTTTAAACAAATAAATGTTTATTTTATCTTGCAATTCTTTATGAATTTTAATGACATAAAAACTTCGCCCAACATTAGGCTTGGCGTTACCCTTGCAGACGGAAATTGGCTGAACTTCATTAATTATATTCATCTTTAGTTTAAATTTTGAGCATTAGTATTTCAAATTCAAGGGCCAAACGCCAAGCCCTGTTCGTTGGGCTAAAAATTATCAGCGTTTAAATTAAGGTTAGACCTTCAAATTTATATGCTGTTACTATATTGCCAATATCTAATTTTATCTTAATCTCATACCCAAAAAAAGCATCTTTATCATTACTATCCTCAATACTTATTACTTTCCCTTTTTGACCAGTAAAATGACAAGTATTAGTTAGTTCAATTCTTTTGTTTAGCCATTTTGCTAAAGTGTTTAAACTTATTGCCATAGTTTTATAATTTATTTAATTCATTTTCTACATCATCCCAATAGTCGTTATTAAAAGTTTGCCCTACCATTCCAAAAAATTCTGAATTTTCATTTTTTAAATATGCAACTGTTATCATTGAGCATTCTTTAGCCGTTTTATAATGGCTATCAGTATTAAAAAATTGAACCATTTTAGAAATTACAGTCATTGGCACACCACTAACTTTTTCATAGTGTTGCATCAATAATTCTTTTGCTCTTAAACTTGCTTCCATATATTATTTTTTAGTTTGGCACACCCTAATTAATAGCCCATTCTTCGCCCAACATTTGTGTTGCAGTTATTGGGCAGACTGCGTCTGCGTGTTGAAGTGTCTTTTTTTGCCCAACAACTTCAACACTTTTTCGTTGGTAGCAAGTATTACCTTAAATCACTACCTACAACATCAACTATGTTAAACATACCTCTGACCCTACTTCTTACCCTATATGAGTAGCGACTTTCAACTTCATCAAAACTTAAATTTGTACTAACTATAAGTTTGTTGTATGGCATATTTTTCATTACATAGTTCTCAATAAATTCTTTAAACCAACTACCCATTTTTGTTTTATAAAACCAAACCTCAAGTTCTTCAGTTCCCACATCATCAATGTAGTTGTAATCGGAAATGTTTATATGGTATTTACCATCATCTTTCAACTTACTATTAATATCTAAGACACTATGAATTTTTATAGGTTTGCGTTCATTATCTGCCACGCACTTTACAATATGTGTTTTACCTAATCCACTGATTCCCCTAATCCATAAGCCTTTTTTAAAATCATAGCCAAGCTCGGTTTCAAAACGTTCATCATCACTCATAAAAAAACAAATAGTTTTTATCAAATGTTCTGTTTGCGAGTTATAAATTAGTTGGCTTTGTTTTGGGCAAATAAGTGGACTGTTGTAAGCTATTAGCTTGTAAAAATATTTTGCATCACAAGTCTTTTTTATATTTTCAATCCTACTACGTTCATCTTCTTTTCTTTTTAACTCCTGGTTTTTATGCCACAATGCTTGATGTTTGTTTGAGTTGCATATAGAAAATAATTTTAACTTATCAATTTTAGCATCAAAATCTATTTGCGACATTTTATATTCAATTTCACTTTTAGTCTTGTAAACAGCAGCCATTGAGCGTACAGCATCCAATTTAATCCTTTTCAGCTCGTTTAAATAAATTTCGTTCTCTTCTTCTAGTGTTAAAATGTAAGATTCTTGATTAAGCTCTATCGAGTTTAATTGACTTCCCAACTTCTGTATTTTCAATACTTCGCCTATTGTTTCCATTTTTTTGTTTGTTAAAATAATTTGTGAAATAGCTTTTTAAGCCTTGACAATCTCTAAATTCTTCTTTTAGTTCTAAATCTTTTAAAAACTCATCAATCATTTTGTTAAGCGGATCTGGTAGAATATGTTTTGATGAACCAAAATTTTCAAACCAAATTTTGTCATTTAAAAATTTTTGTTTTTCTTCTTTAAAATCTATCTTAATAATATTATCTTCTATATTATTTTTCTTTTTATTTATTATAGGGTATGTGTACCCTACCTGTACCCTATAAATTTTTTCTGATAATGAATGTATTAGACTTCTAAAATCATCACTACAATTTTCATCATCTTTATATTTAGCCAACTCTTTCAACACGGTCTTATGAATAGAACTCTCCACACCAATTACCCCATAATTTTCATTAATAAAACTTTTAACCCACAATTTATTACCATCTTTAAACAAACTCACAACCTCTTTCAGTTCTGGTAAAAACTCTTCCACACTCACTCTATTAGAAAACCCTATCTGTGCACTCATCATCACTCTACTTAATTCAATAATTCCAATATGATTACAATTATCATAGAAATACGTATAATAAAGTTTAGCTTGAGGAGTTAATTTTAAGTACCAATCTTGCTTCCATTTATCTCCCCTTTTTGCCATTTTATTAAATTTATTTATTAAAACATTTGTTCGTTCAATGTGTTCATATAAACACAACTTCCACCTTTTTTTACTATGCCATAATATTCAAAAAAGAAAATTATTGGCTCGCCTTTCGCCTTTTCAACAATAGCCCTAAAGTCATCTATTGATAAATCACTTTTTGTTTTATTGCAAGGGATACAACTTGCTACCAAATTATCAACAGTACCATCCCTTGACTTTGAAAATGGGTTAAAGTGGTCAATTTCAAACTTTCTTTCAATTGGCTTACCGCAATAAAAACACCTACAATTTGACTGATTTAAAATTTTTATTCGTTGTGAATTAGTTAAACACATTTCTTAAATTCTTTTATAACTGTTAGCATTTGCTCCGTGAGCTTTCTTATTAGAAACTGGCATTATACCATTCTTAACAACTTTTTGAGAAGTCAATAGAGGTCTAACAACGCATCCCCAGGCTCTGTTGCTTGGTGGTAAATCAACAAGGTTTTCTTGCAATGCCCATTCTCTAATATCCTCAACTTGAAAAACGTGGTCCTTTGGTAGTATATCAACATATTTAAACGCTGCATTGATAGCTTTACTACTCCAATTGTCAATGTTGTTATTAGCATTATCAACGGCTATTTGCAAGCCTTTAGAGGCAAGGTCTTGTCCTGTGAATAAATCTGGTTGTTGGTACATTTTAAAAGGATTAAATTAATATAATGGAACATTATCATTTTCTAAAATCTTTGCTATTAAAGCACTTCCTGTTGGAGCATTGGAATAAACTGCTTTAGGTCGCTTGAATACTTTTGGTGGTGATATTTCAACCTTTGGTTCTTTATATATATATGGTCGAGTAATACTTATACCTTTTCGTATTTCATATAACCTAATATGCTTTCGAATAGTGAACGTACTAACGCCTAGTTGAGTTGCTAAATCTTCAACGCTGTTTTTAATATTATCCTCCAAAAACTGTTGTTGTTCTTTCGTCCAATGTACTTTGTTCATAATGCTTAATTTAAAATTGGATCAACTGTTTCGCCTAATAACATACTATCAATTATTTTTTCAATAGCTTCAATTTGTTCATCATTCATCAAACCTATTTTCTCTACAACTGCTAACTCATCCCAATTGCTTGCATTCCATTTTTGTTCAATCAATGGAATTGTATCTGGAGCAAATTTTTTTACGTTGTAACTCTTAATAGTGTAATCGTACATTCCAGCAATTTCTTTTGAAAACTTTGTTAGCATTTTTGAAAAAACAGAATTTGGATAGTCTTTAGTAAAAGACATTGCGTATTCCATTGCTATTCGCAAATGATGAAAAAACTTTAATATGTCTATTGCTCCTTTCATTAATCTAAACTTTCAATAAATCTTAATGTTTGTGCTACTATTGATATTGCAGCAGCTTTAATTTCTGCATCGTTATCTGTATAACCTTTATATTTTTTACTCACACACTTATCAATTAAATAACCAGCATCAGCATTAATCAATGCAGCTTGTGCAACTTGATGAATTGGATAGTTGGGCAACTCTAATTTTTGCTTCTTACTTTCTTTTTCAATTAGCTGTAAAATGTCTGTTTGTAGCATTTAAAATTTCAATTGTTTTAAAATGATAGCTGTATTATTATCTATCCTTTGTTCTGCAGATTTGTTATTTATTTGTTCCATCAAATTATCATACTGCCTAACAAGTAAACGATAGTATCTCTCATACTTTTTTTGCTCTGCATTTAACTCGGTTTCGGTGTAAAAACATTGCCACTTTTGAAATGATGGCATCGCTTTATATTCAACTATCTTTTGCTTATAATCATCCACCATTAAATTAGCTTTCAAGGCTTTTTCAAGTATTTCTGAAAGTTGATTGTGAATGTTTATTTTGTGATAAGCGTTAAGCATTGTTAGCAGTTTTAAAATAATTTCTTTCAGCCGTTTCTTTTCCATCCTTAGCAAAGTCTTTAATATAATCATCAAGCTTTGCATCTTGTATCGCTTGTGCCAACTCCTTTTTTTCTTCCCATTCATTCAAATCAAATTTCTTTTTGCCAACACTTACAATCAATGGTGCTGGCTGTTGTTTTACAGGCAACACATCGCTTTCTGTGAGATATAAATCAGTTTTGCATATTGGGCAACAAGAGTGGTGTTCATCGCTTTCATCCTCAAAAGATATATCTTCAAAGTTTTTTTCTTCGGTGTAGCATTTGCCACAGTATGAGAATTTCTTAGACATATTATTGAGGTTTTATATTTGATAATTCAATAACATTTTCTTTGCTCAATTTGTAGGCAGTTTTAACTTGTTCGATTGTTCTTATCCCTTTTTGTAAGGCTGCCACAACTTGTTTCCATTCTTTAGTAAGAGTAACCTTATCTTTCTCTGTTTTGTTTAACCAAGGTTTATCATCAGTCGTTTGCTGTGAAGCTGGTTGGCTTGCAGCATTACCATCATCATCATCATCTATATTCAATCCAAGTATTGCAGCAAGTGCATATCTGCGTTGGTAAGTGATAGCAGAACCTCTTCCTTGTGGGTCATTCTTTGTTGGCTGCATTTCATAAGTAGCTTGAATAAATTCGCCACTTTCTGCGTGCATCAAAATAGTTGTTAATCCATTTGCATCTGTGGGTAATTGAGAGAATATTAAACCACTTTCTTGTAAAGGGTCGTGAATAACATCTAAGATATTACTTAGGCTTGCATACTTGCTTTTAAAAAATGGGTTGTTACTATCCTTTTTTACAGTTTCTACTTTAACGTGAAACAGTATTAATGCTGCTGCCAAATTTTTAATTGATTGACTTTTTTCCATAACTTCGTTTTTTTGATGATAAAATATTTATTGTTTTATTGATAGGGTTGCTGCAACAACCCTTTTTTTATTCTAATCCCTCTGCTTCTGTTGGTGCAAATGCAACCTTTAAAAAAGCATCATTGATTAAATCGTTTACTGTTGTCATTTTAATAAAATTGGTTTCGTTCAAACTCAAGTCTTGCATCACGTTCTAATCTTTGTTTATGTGTGCAAGCCTTACAAATAGTGTTTCGTCCTTGTGGATTGGTAGGCTTTCTTGTAAAGTCTTTTTCTAATTCTTTATCTTCCCCACACTTGCTGCAAATTCTCATTGCTATTTTTTCTTCTACTATCAACATTTTTTATTAATTTAATTCCACATTCACAGTCTGCTATTACTTCTGTTTGTTTTGAAGTGTAGTTGGCATTTTTAAGCCTACCACATTTGCATCTAAGGAATGTTTCAAATATTTTCATTTTACTTGTTTAAAATTTAGTCAGCTTGTAGAAACAAGCCGACTTCACTAACGATTGTTATGCTTGTATGAAAACCATCTTTAAAATAACTTTTGTAAAAAACCGCCTCCGACACTTAGACAAGCACGAGGCATTTAACCCTATGAAAAAATCACTCTATTATAAAATCTTCGCTATTCATCTTGCTTTGTGCAACTCCAAAAACTTTAAAATTCTTTTGATTATTCTCTTTTAAATACTCGGTAAAATTTTTTGCAGCTGTGATTAAATAAGCCTCTTTATATTCCAATAAACTGCAATCGTAATACTCTGGAACTTCAACAGGCATCAATACTTTTACCCTTGAAATAACATAGTCAATCTTATTATGTACTGCTATTAGTTCCATAATTAATTACCATTAAAATCGTGATCATTAAGTTCCCATCCAGCAAAGTCATCACCATTATTTGCAATAGGTTCATCTGCTCTTTCTGCATCTATTATAATCATTATTGCTGCTGCTATTACTCCAATACAGATAATAATTGCTGTTAATGTGTTGTATTCAATTCTCATAATTGTTAGTTTGAAAGTGCTTTAAATTGGTTTACTTCTTTGCGTAAATGACTAATCTCTGCATAATTTTTTACTTCTTTTGCTGTCGCTTCAGCAAGTCTTTTTGTGTAGTGTTCTAACTGAAACTTGCTTAACTTATCTACTGTTGGCAATCGTTTATCTGTTAGCAGAATAGTAATTGTTCCTTGAACTTGTGATGTGGTTTGTTGTAACATATCGTTAGGGTTTAGTTTTTATTTGTTATAATACTTATCTCGTCTAATTTATCAAACATATCAGCAGGAAAGTAAGGCATAGGTGTAGCATTGTTTACAATCGGTTCATTGTGGCAAGCTCTTAGGTGTATCAACATTTCTTGATACTCTTTCTCGTTTTTTGCAATCTCATCAGAAAACAAATGAGCATCTTTTTTAAATGGTCTGTAATTCATTAAAGCATCGTCATTCTTACTTAACATAGACTGCAACCAGCTTTTCCTTTCAAGTAATGTTTGATAATGTTTTTCTAATTCTTGGTTCATACTATTTTTTTTTAGGGTTTGCCTCTTTTAAAATTTGTCCAAACAATGCCTCAATTAACAACTGATGCAACTCTGTTATTTGTGGCTGTTGGTTCATTAGGCTAATAATAATTTTTTAACTCTTTTTGCTTTTGCATTATAAAACTTTGCCATTGCTTCAAATACTTCATCATTACAAACTCCTGTATTAAATGCTGTTTGAATTGTTACAGTGCTTACACCAGCATTAGTAGCAATTTTCTTTGTATCTTTTTCACTTCTCAATTCAATCCAAATTTTTAATGTCTTTTCTGGTACTGTCATTTTCTTATTATTTTTTTCTTATTTTTGTTTTGACATTGCAAAGTAAAAAGTTTCTTTTCAAATTACAAAATATTTTGAAAAGTTTTTTTGAAAATAAATTTTTGAAAAATGAAAACAAATGACATAAACGTAGAACTGATAAGGGTTGTAGAAGATTTGAAAGCAAAAAGAATTATTAAAAAAGATGTTGATATTTCTTTGAAAACAGGATTTTCTCAAGCCGTTATATCAAATTATTTGTCAGGAAGAGTAGCTGCAAGTAAAAACTTTTTAAAAAGTTTTCAAGAGGTTTTTAATGTAAAAATTAACATTTTAGAAAGAAATAATAATAAAACTTACCCCTTGAATAAAGGGAAAAGCAATAGTATAAATGAAGATTCTAAAGACTATATAAAACAAAGGAGGGATAAAAAATTAAATGATGCTAACACATTAACCTATTATGATATTTCTGCTAACGCTGGAACTTTGTTAGGAGGGGAGATATTACCAGTAAATAAGAATGAGGGCGTGTTACACATTAGCGACCTATTCAAAGGCTCTCAATATGCAATTCGTATCTCAGGCAATAGTATGATGCCTAACTATCCCCCAGGAGCAATCATTGGCATTAGAGAAATTACGGACAAACAAATTGTTCCTGGTTCTGTTTATGTCATACAACGTGAAAGTGATTTATGGATTAAGCGATTGTTCTTTAAAAGTGATGACCAAGATAATGGAATAGTTGAATGTATAAGTGATAATACTATGAAATTTGAAAGTGGAGCAAGAGAGGGTAAAGCAGCATATCCACCATTTTATGTTGCATCAGATTCAATTATTAAATTGTTTAAGGTTACTGGCATTTATAAATCGAATGAACTAACTGTTATTAATTAATGAAAATTTCCGACAGACATAAACTAAACATTTTATTTGGAGTAATATTTCTTATCTGCATAGCAATTTATTCAGCAATTAAAACATTTGTTAAATGAGTGCTAATATTGAACTTGGAAAACAATTAAAGGCTTTAAGAAAAAAACTTAAACTTTCTCAAGCTGATATTGCTGCTAAAATTGGCATACAACAAGTGCGATATAATTACTATGAGCAGGGTAAACGAAACCCTAAAATTGACTTCTTTAATGCTGTAAAAGAAAAATTAGGAGTTGATTTGTTAATGATAAATGATATAAAAGAAAAACCAATAAAAACGAGTCTTTCAAAAGATGATTACGTTATTTATTTGGAAAGGCAAAACAAAATTCTTTTAGACATTATTCAAAAAAATACAAAAGCACTTAATACTTTTAATAATAATATAAAAACATAATGGGAGAAGCTGTTGCATACGCTCGTTTATCAGATAAAGATAGCTCCGCAAATAGCATCAATAACCAAGTTAGGCGAATACAAGAATATTGCAACTATCATAAATTAACACTTTCCAAAACATTTATTGATGATGGTAAAAGTGGCTGGACCTTTGACCGCCCAGCATTCAAAGATTTAGAATCTTATTGCAAATTAAATAAAGAGGTAAAATATTTAATAGTTACTCACTTCGATAGATTTAGTAGAACTGATCCTGTAGATGCAATGGTCAAGGAACGCTACTTTAAAGAAAAGCTAAACATTAAAGTTATTCAAATTTCAGAACCGCCAGACCTCGACACTTCTAATCAAACATATTTGATGGTTAGGTTTATGACTGCATTTGCTTCCAATGAAGAACGCAATAGGATAGTGGATAGGGTTAAGAATGGAATTATTTACAGCCTAATGCAAGGTCGTTATTGTTCAATGGCTCCTTATGGTTACAAGAACAGCAGGGATGAAAACAATAAACCTTTGCTTGTTATAGATGAAGAACGTGTATCACACATTAAAACAATTTTCAAAAGATTTTATTTAGGTGATAGCCAAGAAGAAATTAAACGATTGATAAAACCAAAAGGTTTTAAAAATTCAAGCACCTCAGCTATTACAAGAATATTAACTAATCCAGTTTATGCAGGTCTTGTAAATGTCCCCTCATTTAAAGACAAAGCTGCTACAGTTGTTAAAGGTTTGCATCAGCCTATTATTACTGAAGAAGTTTATTGGCAAGTTCAAACAAGATTTGCCGAAAAGTATAGCACAATTGTAAAACGTGATGAAGTTCCTTTACGTGGCATTATTCGTTGTGAATGTGGCAAGTTAATGACAGCTGCTCCGAGCAAAGGCAAGTTTAAATATTACTGGTATTACTATTGTAAAATACACAGAAAAAATAATTACTCTGCAAACAAATTACATTCATTGTTTGAAAATATTATCGACACCCTTAGTATCAATAAAGAAGATGCTGAAATTATCACACAAGGTTTAACTGCAAAAGTGAATGAAACAATAGGCAGTAAAACTAAAGAAATAATGAAGCTAAATCTTTCCATACAAAAAACAAAAGACACTATTGCAGCTATAGAAGAACGTTATTTGTTAGGTGGAGTGGGGGAGCAATCATTCAAAAAATTAATTTCAGAAAAGCGAAATTTGTTAATTGATTTGGAGTGCCGAAAAGATGCCCTAAATATTGATGCTACTGATTATTTTGATAAAATGAAAACTGTATTAAACAAGATGCAGGACCTAAAAACACAATGGTTAAACTTTGATTTAGCAACAAAGCAAAAATTTTGTTTATTAGTGTTCGGACGGAATATCGTTTATACAGGTGAGAGTGTACGAACACAATTTTTGCATCCTATGTTTTCAATTAAAACTCAACAAATACAAGGTTTTGAGATATTAGAAGAAAATAAAAAAGCCCCACAAGGAGGCTTTAAAGTTGATAAGTGGACGATGTGGGAAGATATACGAACACTTAATGATTTGTTTAGCGTATTTATAGCATAAACAATTTGACTGTACATAATAAAACGGATAATTCTATCCAAATAAAATCTCATTTTTAAATTTTGTTAATAACATTTGTTATAATTGCCTATAACTTTGTAGGATAATTATGAGTTGGAAGCAAAGCGATATTGATAATATTGGTAAACAAACAAAAAAAGTTGTTCCTAAAATCAATGCTAATGTTTTGACTAAACAAGTAATTAAAATACTTTGGATGAAAGGGTGGCAAGTGTGGAGGCAGAATAACGCAGCTGTGTATGACCCAACAAAAAATATATTTCGTGCTAACTCAACCATAAAAGGTATTTCAGACATCATAGGATTTAATAAAAAGGATGCAAGGTTTATTGCTGTGGAAGTTAAAGTGGGCAGAGATAAATTAAGCGTTGAACAAAAATTATTTCTTGATTATATAAACAAAGCTGGGGGTATTGGAATTGAGTGCAGATGTATTGAAGATGTAATGAATATAGAATAATGGCAAAACAATTAGCACCCATACAAAAAACAACAGTAAGCGATGCACAGTTACATAGTGAATTACTGAAACTATTTGAAAGTGGTAATACTGACAAGGGGAAGTGTAAAGAAGTTGTTAGAAGTAAATGGAAGTTGCAAGAGCAAAGGTATTATAAAAAGTATGCTATCGCTTTACAGGAATGGCAAGAATTAAGGAAAAAAGCAGACGCTATACAGATACAAGAAAATGCAACTGATGTTCTTAAATTGGCTGTAATGAGCAAAAATGAGCGTCTTGAACTTTTGACAAAAATTGCATTGGGTGAATTGGAATATGAAGAAACAACCGACAATCCTCAGTTTGGATTGACAATATTTAAGCGTAAGCCAACACCAACAGAAAGGATGAAAGCTATTGCTGAGATGAATAAAATGGAGGGTGATTATGCTGCTGAGAAGTTAGAAATAAAATCAACAGTATTTGAAGTTACATTAAAACTATGATGAACGCTAAATCAATTTTAACAAATATCTATACCAGCAATGAAATAGCAGAATGTTTGTTAAAAATTGACAGCGATATAAGGGATGACTTGAAGCAGCATGTTTTTTTATTATTATTTGAAAAAGATGAGAATTTTATTATAGAGCTTCATCAGCAAGATAAACTAAGAAACTACATTGTGAAAGTTATGTTTAACCTTGTTCACTTTACACAAGATAAATTTCATAGAGTAAATAGGAGGCAAACAGAAATATTGACAAATGATTTTGATGAAGATATTACTGATGATAGAGAAGTGGATTTGCTGCCAAAATTAGAAATGGAAATGCAAAACATATATTGGTATAATAAACATATGCTTGAGTTATATGTTGAACTTGGAACATATAAGTCAGTAAGTGAGAAAACAGGAATAGCTATCAGAAGTGTTGCTAATGCTGTAGAAAAAGCAAAGAAACAATTAAAGCATAATGTAATATGTGGTTTATAATTTTACTATCGTTTAGTGTAGCTTTTGTATTAGTTGAAGTTAAGCCTATACCATTGCCAAATGGCAAACCTTTCAATTGTGCCACTTGTTTAAGTGGATGGTGTTGCCTCGCATTATATCATAAATTGGATTTATATACTATCCCTTTGATGTGCCTCGCAATGGTTACATCAATAGTATTAACATCTTTAATTAAAAAATATTTATAATTTCACAAAATAAATAAAATGACACAATCACAAATTGATCACTTAGAAAAATTTCAAGGTATGTATAACAACTTTAAACAAGTTGGCGTAATTACCTATTTATCAAATAATGATGCTGCAATTTTTCTTGAGATTGCAAAAACATTTGACCCACAGTATAACGAAAGTTTATGGTGTACTGAGTGTGTTATGAATTTAATTGATTATGTTTACACTCAATATTCAAAAACTAAACAAAATGAAACGAATTTTATTCCTGCTGTTAGCATTAACAGTGATGAGTTGTCAAAAGACAACAACACAAAAAAACCTAAATCAAAGTAGCCCATCTGTCGAAATTACAAATCTAAAATTCTATGTAAATTCTCCTAATGGTTTTGCGTATCATACTTATAATTTAGTATTGCATAACTGTCAAGCACAGGAGTATGTAGAAATAATAAATGAAACTACAGGAGATGCTGGAAAGACCAGAACTTATGCTACAGACACCACATATTCAGAATATGCATATAGTTGGACTGGGTTTATAAATTATATGTCTTTTCATTGCAATTTTAAAGATAGTACCACTAAAGTAATAACACAAGGTCCATCTTTTTCAATACACGATTAATATATGGTGCAACAAATCAATTATAAACGCCCGTATTTATACGGCTACCAAATAGATATAATTGATTGCCCTGCACGTTATACTGTTACTGAAGCATCAACAAAAGTAGGTAAAACTGCATCACACATTATATGGTTATTTGAACAGGCTTTGCAATGCAAGGCAAATCAAAGTGTGTGGTGGATTGCTCCATCAATAGGACAAGCCAAGATAGCCTATGATAGAATGAAAGTGCAAATAACAAATAAAGACTTATTTAAGTCTAATGATACCAATAGAACAATCACATTAATTACTGGAGGAAAGATAGAATTTAAAACAGGTGAGAACCCTGATAGTTTATATGGAGATGATGTCTATGCTGCTGTGTTTGACGAGTTCACCAGAGCAAGAGAGGGAGCTTGGTTTGCTTTACGTTCTACTATCACATCTACACGTGGTAAAATAAAATTTATTGGTAATGTTCGAGGGAAAAAAAATTGGGGTTATTTATTAGGACAAAAGGCAAAGCAAGGGTTAGATGATTATGCATACTTTAAGATAACAGCTTATGATGCTGCTGCTGCTGGAATGAAAACAAAGGATGGCCGAGATTTTATAGAAGAAATTGAAGATGCTAAAAAAGATTTACCTGAGAATGTTTTTAGAGAATTATATTTAGCAGAGCCAAGTGATGATGGTGCAAATCCATTTGGACTTGCTCACATTTCACAATGTACATTTCCTATGTCGCAGATGCCAGTACAATGTTATGGTGTGGATTTGGCAAAGTCATTTGATTATACTGTTGTTATTGGATTAGATAAGAATTGCAATGTTTGCTATTTCGATAGGTGGCAGGGAGATTGGAGGCAAACAATACAAAAATTAAAAGATTTAGAAAATAAACCTATTTGTATTGATAGTACAGGCGTTGGTGATCCAATAGGCGAAGAAGTTGCAAGGTTTAAAGATGTTGAGTTGATGAGATTTACTTCAACATCAAAGCAGCAAATGATGGAGGGGTTAGCTCTAAAAATACAAAAACGAGAGATAACATTTCCAAGTGGTATTATTACGGATGAATTAGAAAACTTTGAGTTTGAATATACTAGAAGTGGTGTTAGATATTCTGCACCTAACGGATTGCACGATGACTGTGTTTGTGCATTAGCCTTAGCGGTGCATAAATATAAAAATGCAGGCACAGGTGTTTACTCTATAATTTAATGGTTGGCAAAATATAAACTACTGCCACATATAATGTAATGAATTGGAAGAACATTACATTACAACAGTTTCAGCAAATCAGTATAATTAATGCTGATGAAGAACTTGATGAGGCTGATAAACTACTATTCATTATTTCAATTCTATATGATAAAACAGATTATCAACTTGGCAGAATAAGCACTACAAAACTTAAAAGGTTGATAAATAGTGTAAATAACATATTTACTTCTGAAATAAATATAAAACAAAAAAATAGGTTTGGAATATATAAACTTAACTATGATATTGCTTCAATAAGATTTGGGCAATATGTTGAATTATCCTATTTTATTCAGCAAGACAGCACACAAAAAGCACACAATATCCTTGCATCAATTGCAGCTCCTTTATTCTTTAAAAATGATAGCAAGAATCATTCTAAGATTAGTAACTACTTTTTAAAGCAGCCAATAACAAATGTTTTAGGTTCAATTAAAACATTACTTGATGCATTACAATCATTCAATGAAAATTACAAAGGTTTATTTGACAGTGGTATCGTAGATGATAATGTTGATAGCATTCATCCATTTAATAAATATTATGGCTGGATATATAGTGCAACGTTGATAAAGGAACATGAGGGAATAACATTAGAACAAGCATTTAACTTGCCAGTAAGACAAGCTCTAAATGCTTTAGCATATTTAAAAAGTAAAGGGTTATATGAAGAAGAACAATTAAAAAAACAGTATGCCAACAATTAGCGAGGGTCAATCATCAGTTACAGGTGATGGTGGGTTTTTGGATTTACTAATCTATAATGCTCAAAATAAAATACCTGTACTCAAACTTGACAATATTGTGGATGCACTTACATACATAGGTGCCGAATTTGTTAAAAAAGCAAATGAGAACTTAAATAATTCAGATAGGGTTGCAAGTGGGTTTTTAGGAGATAGTATAAAACCACTTGAAATAAAAGTGTTGGGTTCTTTATATACGCTTGAAATAAATGTTGCAGATTATTATAAGTTCATTGATAAAGGTGTAAATGGTTGGCAAAATTCTCAAGGTAGCCCATATAAGTTTCAAAACTACTCAGGTAAAAGTGGGAAGAAAGAAAGTAAAATGGTTGATGCTATTCGTAAATGGGTTATACAACAACACTTGCAAAGCAGAAACACAAGCAAGAAAAGCGGACATCAAATAAGCAAAAGAGAACATAAACAATCAAGAATAACAGATGCTTCACTTTCAACTGCAATAGCTATTTCACGAAGTGTAAGAAAAAAAGGATTGAAAGCTACACATTTTTGGACTGATGCAGAAACGCAAGTAAAAGATTTAGCACTTGATAAATTAAGTAAATCATTAAAAATAGATATTGTAAATTATTTAAGCAACTAATATGAAAAAACATATTTCATCAAGGTTAGAAGAAGTAGCCAAAAGTTTACCATTAATTTTTGAGTGGACCACTTACCCTGAAAAGTTTTATGGATGGGAATTAAACCTAACACCACTAAAGGAAAAATTTGGAAAGTTTGAAAAGGATAAAGTTTATGAATATCCAATGCCAGCATTGAGAGCTGTTGAACATCATCAACAGTTAAAAGATGCATATAAAAATAAAGGAATAGAGGGTGTAGAAACTTATTATAATAACGTGATGGATAAAGCAATGAAATTATATGGCAATGACAATAAATGATACTCCAGCAGCTTATAGTAGTTTAAATGGAGATTTAATTTACACAGCTTATGAAAGTGTTAAAGCAACTGACCCTGTAACATATCCAAACTATAAATACATTTGTGATATTTATGTTGGTGGTGTTAAAATTGCTGTATTAAAAACATTTCCAAATCCTGCAAATAGTAGGGGAATATTTAATATTTCACGAAGTGTAAGAAACTATATATCCTTTGAATTTTCCCCTGTAAATAATATGTTTTTAGCACAATCATTTGGTGAAAATGAATGGTTCTTAAAAGTTCAATGTAAATTTAGAGAAGAATATGGAGGGGTAGAATATACTGCACATACAGATTCAAGTGAAGTTGCTTACTACAATCATTATAATGGCAGGCTAACATCTTCTGAAACAATATTAAATTCAACATCCAAAGTATTAACGAATAGACCTTATATTAATAGTGTTTTGTTTGGTGGTTATAGAAGTTTTATTAATTATTTCAACAATTCATCATCAACAACAACATCAATAATTATTAATTCATATAATTCATCCAATACATTAATAACTACAGAAACAAAGAGTTTAACAATACCTGCAAACAAATTATTGATTTTAGATATTTCGCCTATTGGATGCAATTCATTTTTTACATATCAAATTAATAGCAGTGTTTATTATTACACTATTTCAATTAATGGTTATGTATATAGGATGAATGTAGTTTGTGAAGCTAAATATACTCCTTACTGCTTGCATTTTATGAACCAATATGGAGGTTTTGAAAGTTTTGATTTTAGAAAGGTTTCGAGAAAAAGTTTAACATTTGAGCGTAAGCAATACCAACAACAACAATATAGAATTGATAGCAGTGGTATGATGTCTTTATGCAATTCAAATAATGTAATGTATGATGGGGCAACAACATTTGCAGTAAGCTATGCTGAAAAGATAAAAATAAATACCGAAAACTTAACAGATGAAGAACATATATGGTTGAAAGATTTAATACTATCTCCAATTATTTATTTTGATGATGCAGGGTATTTAGTGCCAATTACAATAACTACAACAGATTATGAAGTAAATAATTATTTAAGCAATAGCAATAAAGTTTCTAATCTTTCTATTGAGTTTGAATTTTCTCCTAAGTTAAACACACAATACAGATAATGATAGAGTTGTATATTGAAAATTACAGAGCAGATATTGTAGATAGCATATCAACAATGCTAACTTTTACTATCGATGACATCAAGGATTTTGCTGCAAGAAATACAACTTTTAGCAAAACTATTGTAATGCCTGGTACTGCTAATAATAATATTTTATTTGGTTCAATATTCGATTTCAATATAGCTAATAATGCAGACCCAGCTAACCCAAATGTAAAATATGATTTTAATGCAGCAAGGGGTGCAAAGGCTATCATCTTACAAGACAACATACAGATATTTAAAGGTACATTGAGATTGCTTGAAATAATTATTAATAATGGAATAGTAGAATATGAGGTTTGTGTTTTTGGTGAATTAGGTGGTATGGTCGCAAAAATGGGAAACTTGAAATTAGAAGATTTGGATTTTAGCGAATTTGACCACACATACAATCTTGCCAATATTGTTAATAGCAAAGATATTTTACAAGACATAGTTCACACAGCTGGAGTAGGAGAATTGACATTTTTGAATAACGTTATCATTGTTTACTCATATGATTTCTCAATATTAAAATTAAATGATGTAATTGTAATTACTGGGACCCCACATAATAATGGAACTTATGTCGTTAGTAGTAGTAGTTATGATAGTGGAAGTGGTGAAACAACAATACTATTTAATAACATTACTTTTTATGGGGAAAACTGTAGTGGTGTAATTACAGCTAAAGACAAATATAAATATGGTTACTATTATCCATTAATTGATTATGGAACATATGGTCGTAATTCAAGCCATACAGTTGCAGGAAAACATAGTTGGAAATATGGAACATTTAGACCTGCATTCTTTGTTAAAGAATTTATAGACAAAATATTTGCATTAAGTGGATATACATATGATTGCGATTTGTTTAATACTACAAGATTTAAAAAGCTAATCATCCCTCATACATTTAAAGAATTAGCAGTTAAAAGTGCTTATCAATTAAATGTTAGTGATACAGGTGGATTAACTTATCATTTAGAAATAGTAGGTGGAGCAGGTGGAACAAGACACCCTATATCAGCAATAAGATTCAACACACTAACACTACTTGGTTCATTTGCTGCAAGTTCTTATGGAACCATTCCAAATGCTTTATTTACTTATGGAGGAACATCTGCAATAACTGGAACATTTACTTGGGCATATAATATCAATGTATCAACTTTAGGTGGTTCACCATATGGTGTTAGATTTTATGTAGCAATAAATGGAGTGCCTATAACAGCTTCAATTATTACAGCAACTACTACAGGAATAATTAGCGGAACAATTGTACTTACAAGTATTACTATTAATCCAAGCGATGTTGTTGCCGTTTATGGTCAAATTGGTGGTGCAAGTGCTGGATGTTATTTCACTATCAATTCTCAAAGTTTAACATTAAGCGGAACAGGACAGATATATGCATCAGTAGTTTTAGGACAAAATGTAAAAGCAAATGATATACTTCCTCAAAATATATTGCAAAAAAACTTTATTAGCAGTATATTAAAACTGTTTAATTTATATGTTTATGAGGATAGATTTAAAGACAATCACGTTATTATAAAACCATATGTAGATTTTTTTGATACTAGTTATTTGAATGCAATTGATTGGACCCAAAAATTAGATATAAGCAAGTCAATTAAAATAACTCCAATGAGTGAATTGAATGCTCGTTATTACGAATTTAATTTTAAAAAAGACAGTGATTTCTGGAATGACTTGTATGAAAAAAGATATTTCCAAACTTATGGTTCATATATATATGATAGTCAATTTGAGTTCGCAAATGAAACAAAAAAGATTGAATTAATATTTAGTCCCACACCCCTAATAGGTTATCAAGGAGAAGAAAAAATATATAGTAGTATTTTTAAAAGAACTGGTTCAGATGCATCTCCAGTAGAAGAAACCACGGATAGCAATATTAGAATATTACAAGCAAAGAAAGTAACAGGAGTAACAAGTTGGGATATACTTGATTCTAATGGAACAACAGTTTTAGGTTCATATACAGATTATCCATATGCAGGTCATTTTGATGATCCTGATGTACCTACAAATGATTTGAACTTTGGAACTCCTAAAGAATTGTTTTTTGTATTAACAGCAGGAGCTTTAAATGTTAATCAATTCAATGTTTATTGGAGTCCATATATGGCAGAAATAGTAGATAAGGATAGCAAGATGCTTACTGTTACTGTTAGATTAAACACAAAAGATATTTTCAACTTAGATTTTAGCAAGTTTATTAATATAAATGGTTCTCTATTTAGGCTTAACAAGATTGAGGATTACAATGTAACCAATGAAGATACTTGTAAGGCAATTTTATTAAAAGTGATTAACACAAATTATTAGTTATGGCAGAAACAAATGTAAATATAGGAGCCAAGATTACAGTTGATAGTGATGCAGCAATTAAACAAACACTATTACTCAAAGATAATATTAAAAACCTATCTACTGAATTTAAGCAAGCAAAAGCTGGTAGTGATGAGCAAGTTGCAGCATATAAAAAATTGACTGCTGCACAAAACGAGTTGAATAATACAAACAAGGATAGTAATACAGGGTTTGGGATATTAAAAGATAAAATCCAAGGTTTAGTACCAGGATTAAAAACAGCAGAAAGTGGGGCAATATCTTTTGGCACACAGTTAAAAGCATTGGCAGCAAACCCATTAATTTTAATACTTACAGGAATTGTTTTAGTGCTTACATTCCTTTATGAAGCATTTACATCTACTAGTGCTGGAGCAAAGAAATTTGAACAAGTATTTAGCGGAATTAAAGCAGCTGTTCAGGTTGTTATTGATAGAGTTTTCGCATTAGGCAATGCAGTAATAAAATTCTTTAGTGGCGATTTTAAAGGAGCAATTGCAGATGCCAAAGCTGCTGTTAGTGGCGTTGGTGATGAAATAGAAAAAGTATATAACAGAACAGCTGCCATCACTAAGAGGCTTCAAGAAATTAAGAAAGCTGAACGTGAAGATAAAGTAGATAAAAGTGAACGTGAAAAAAGGCTTGCTTTATTGCGTGAGCAATTGAACGATGAATCAGTAAGTATTGCTGAACGCAAGAAAATAGCCAAAGAATTGCGTGATGATCAAATGAAAAATGCTGCTGAAGATTTAGCACGGACTAAAGAAAAGGCTGCTTTAAAAATTGAGCAGTTTAAAATGGAGAGAGAGGGGGAGAAAAAGCACGCTGATGAAATTGCAGAATTGCAAATTGAAATAAATAATACTGAAAAAGAAAATGCACTTGAGGGAGTTAGAACAAATAAAGTAATTAGAAATTTAGATAAGCAGGAAAAGGCAAAAGAAACCGAAGAAGCAAAAGCTGCTGCCGAAAAAAGAAAAGCTGATTTACAAAGTCTAAGAGAGTTTGAATTAAAAGATTTAAAGCAAAAACAAGAGATTGAACTTGCTGCAATAACTGATGCTAAACTAAAAGAATTTAAAGTTATTGAGAATGCTTATCAAGATGAACTAAGAGCAAATAGACTTGCTGTTGAAGAAAAGAAACTAACTCAAAAACAAGCAGATTTATTAAATACAAATGCACTTGTTTTAGCAAATCAAAAACGTGAATCATTACAAAAGAAATTTGATGATGAGTCTAAAGCAAAGGAAAAGCAATTCCAATTAGAACTTAATCAAGTTGCACTTGAAACAAGATTAGCTGGCATTACTGATGCAAGAGAAAGAGAGCGTGTGCAACTTGAAGTATCTTATGAGGCTAAATTAAAACAAGCAAAAGAGAAATATAAAGACAATGCTGCCCAGCTTGCACAAATAGAAAAGCAGATTGATGAACAGCAACGCCTTGCAAAAAAAGCATTAGAGAAAAAATTTGATGATGAAGATATAAAATCAAGTGAAGCATTAAGTTTTAAAAAAATTGCTTTTGAATTATCACAAGCAAAAAAGAATTTATCACAACAAGCAAAACTACTTGACCAAAAAACAGAACTAATAAAAGCTCAATATAGGAGAGAGATAAGTGAAGCTGGATTAACTGCTGCAAAAAAAGCAGATATTGAGCAGAAATATACTGAAGATATTGCTGCACAAACTGAGGCAAGAAAACAATTAGCAAAAGCTGAAATGAAAGCAAAGATTGATGCAGCTGATAGCATTGCTTCAACATTGGATAATGCAAGTAATTTATTAGGAAAAGCTACTGTAGCAGGAAAAATATTGTCTGCTGCATCGGCAACTATTTCAACATTCACATCTGCACAAAAAGCTTATGAGGCTACTGTTGGTATTCCTGTTGTTGGTCCTGTATTAGCCCCAATAAATGCTGGGCTTGCTGTTGCTGCTGGTATTGCGAATGTTCAAAAAATATTGTCTGTTGATGTTCCTGGTCAAGCAAGTGGTGGTGGTTCTTCTCCATCTGCATCTATACCATCTGCACCAGTGCAACCAAAAGTACAAACAACTCAATTAAATCAAAATAGTATTAATGCATTTGGTAATGCAGCAGTTGGTAAAACGTATGTATTAGACAGTGATATAACAAGCAATAAAGAGCGTTTAGAGCGTATAACAAGAGCAGCAAGAATATAAATGGCAAATATTAGCAATACCATACATACTGAGTATGGACTTTAATAATCTGCCACTTTATAAATTACAAATTGACCCCACTATTGATAGTGAATTACAGGTGGATTATGTTGCATTAGTAGATAAGCCTGCAATAGAAAAAAACTTTTTAACTTTCAAAGACAAATTACAGTTTGCCATTGATGAGGAAAGGCATATTATAAGTGGTGCTGCAATGTTGGCTGATGTTCCTATATATAGACGAGATGCAAATTTAGGTGAGTATTATGTTGTGTTTGATGCTCCTACAATATTCCAAATAGTAGAAAAATTTTTTGCTAAAGGTTTTAATCAAAATTTTAATTTGATGCACGATGCCGAAATGAAAGCTGATGGTGTTTGTGTGTTTGAGAGTTTTATTGTAGATAGTTCAAGAGGTATAAAACCAATGGATGGATTTGAGGATGCAGCAAATGGCAGTTGGTTTATTAGTGCAAAAGTAAATAATCCTAAAGTTTGGGATATGATAAAGCAAGGATTGGTTAAGGGGTTTAGCGTAGAGGGTTTGTTTAGTTATAAAAAAACAGCACTAAGTGAGATTGAGATATTTGAAAAAATAAAGAATATTATAAATGGCATAAATATTTAATCTTAAACATATAAATTATGAACGTTACAGAAACATTATTAAAAATTAAAGCGTTGTTTAACGATATGCCAGCTACTCCTGAAGTACCAGTAGCTCCATCTGCACCTGCTAAAATGGTAGATGCTACATTACAAGATGGAACGGCTATTACAGTTGATAAAATGGAAGTGGGTGGAAAAGTTTTAATTGGTGGTGTACCTGCTCCTGATGCAGAATATGTATTGAGTGATGGAACAAACATTACTACTGTTGGTGGAATAATTACAGAAATTGAATCAGGACCAGCAGAAGCATCAGAGCCACAGGCAGAAATGCAAAAGTATATGAGAGCTGTTGAAAAATTGCAAAGTGATTTTACAGCACATAAACAATCTTTTGCAGTTGCACAAGAAACAATTAGCAAGCAAGATGAAGTAATTAAGGGATTATTAAGTGTTGTAGAACAACTTGCTAAAATACCAACAGCAGCTCCAGCAGCTCCAGCACAATCTTTTAGAAGTGATAAATCTGCAAGCAGAGCTGAAAGAATGGAAGCTATTACAAAAGCAGTAAAGGAATTAAGAAAATAATTTTTAAACAATCTAAATTAAAATAAAATGAGTTTTGATGTTTCAGCATTAGCCAATTATACCAAAGATAACCAAGACAGTTTGGTTGTAAAATCTTTGTTTGATGCAAAAACCCAATCCCTTATTCAAAGTAAGGGTAATGTAATGACCGAAGTGAAAAGTGCAGAGCAAATCAACGTTGTTGATACTGATGCAGTTTTTCAAGCAGGAGGTACTTGTGGTTTCAGTTCAAGTGGAACTACTACATTCACTCGCAGAGCCTTAACAATAGGAAAAGTAAAAGTGAATGAAAGTCTTTGTCCTAAGACTCTTGAAAGTAAATATTTGCAATTGAAAATGCAAGCAGGAAGCCGTCCTGATAGCATCCCATTTGAAGAAGTGTATGCAAATTTAAAAGCTGGCGTTATAGCTCAACAATTAGAAACTGCATTATGGCAAGGAGACACTGCAAGTGGTACTGCAAATCTTGCACGTTTTGATGGATTAAACAAAATTTTAGATGCTGTTAAAACAATGCCTGTAGCTAATACATTTGTTGCAAGTGGAACAGCAACAAGCACTACAAGTTCAACAACATTTACAGGTTCAGGTTCGTATTTTACAACTGAGTTTGCAGTAGGTGATAAAATTTATACAAGTGCTGGTGTTTTAATTGGAACAGTTGCAAGTATTACAAATGATACTACAATTGTTTTAGCTTCAAATGGTGCAGTTGCAATTACGGCTGCTGCATATCAAAATTTCCCTTTAACTGCTCAAACTGCTTCAGGAAGTGCAAACCCTATTTTAGTTGCAACAGGTATTACCGAGAGCAATGTAAGAGGTATTGTTAAAAGCATTTGGAAAGCATTACCAGCAAAAACAAAAGGTAAAGATGATATTACTGTTTTTTGTGGATGGGAAGTGTATGAGGCATATATTGGTTCATTAATTGAAGCAAATCTTTATGCTTACACAGCAACAAATGATGCACAAAAAAGCGGAGAAATTAAAATCCCTGGTACTCAATATACACTTACAGCAGTTCACGGATTAGATGGCACAAACAGACTATTTGCAATGAGAATTAGCAATATGTATTTGGGTTGTGATGTAATGGGTGAAGAAGATAAATGGGAAATATTTTATGCAAAAGAAGCTGATGAAGTTCGTTTTGTTACAGAGTTCAAATTAGGTGTTCAAGTAGCATTTCCTAATGAGGTTGTGAGTTTCAAATTAGCTTAAAATTAATTAACTGAAAGGGTGTTTAATAGCACCCTTTTTTAAAACGAAATAAAATGGCGTGTGCATTAACACAAGATCTTAATTTAGATTGTATAGATAGCAAAGGTGGTGTAAAAGCAGTTTATTTAATTGAAGCTGCAAACATTACTACACCTACTCCAACTGCTGGTGTCATCACTTCAATCACTAAAGCAACAGGTAAGGCTTTTAGAAAATATAATGTAGTTAAACAAACTGCAATGGCTGAAGAAACTATTACAGTAAATGAAGAAAATGGAACTTCGTTTGTTTCTCAAATTATAAAATTCTATGCTAACAAACTTCAAGCAAGTGTTAGAAATGAATTGCTTTTATTGAGTGCAAATAGATTGATTGCAGTAGTAGTAGATCAAAATGGAAAAGGTTGGTTGTATGGTTTAAATAATAGCCTTGTTGTTTCAACTGTTAAAGCTATGACTGGAACAAAATTAGGAGATAGAAATGGTTTTGAAATTGATTTAAAAGGAGAGGAATTAGTACCAGCTTATGAAGTTGATAGTGCTACAATTTCAGCATTACAAACAGCAGGAACATAGTATTAAAATAAAATACATTTTACAAAAAAAGCAACATTTAACAGTGTTGCTTTTTTATTTGGCAAATATTAACATAGCACCACATTATAAATATGTTGTTGTTGCATAAAGATAGTACAGGGGAAAAAATGGTAGTTACAGTAACTGAAAAGACTACTATAACAAACGCTTACTACTTATTCATATTTGAACATTTAACAACTAAAGTTCAAGTTGCTTTTATTGCACCAGGTGATTTAAGTCCATACCCTTTAAGATATAATGAGTTTTTAATAAATACATCAAATTATATTACTAAAGTTGGACAATATTCTTATACCATTTATGAGCAAGATAATGATACAAATACGGATCCAACAGGATTGAATATAGTTGAAGTGGGTCGTATGGAGTTAAAAGAAACTGTAACACCATTATATCAAACAAATGCTCCTGACATTGAATATATAACTTATGCAAGATAATTTCATAGTATTAAATTTTGAAGATAGTAAGTTGCCTGAGTTTAAAGAGGTAAAAGGTAAGCCTTGGGTTCAATTTGGAGAGGATGATTTATACCCTAACTATTTACTATTACTTTCAAATAAAAGTGCAAAGCATAATGCTATTATAAATGGGAAAGTAAATTACATTTTTGGGAATGGATTTAAAGCAAATGGTGTTAATGATTTATTAATTAACAAATGTAATGGAGCAGGCGAGGGGATAGATGATATTGCAGTTAAGATGATTAAAGACTGTGAAGTATTTGGTGGATATTATTTACAAATTATACCTGATGCACTTGGCAGAATTGCAGAAATATATCATATTGACTTTAATAGCATAAGAGTTAATATGGCCCAAGATCAATTCTATTACAAAAAAGATTGGAGAAATAGGCGTGAAGAAGTTAAAGTAATGCCTAAATATGTGAAAGGCAATAATGTTAGTGGTGTGTTTTTTTTCAAAGAATATAGACAAGGAGATTTTACATATCCTTTACCTAATTACATTCCTGCTATTAACTATATAGAGAGTGATTTTGAAGTGAGCAAACAAACCCTTAGTAATGCAAAGACTGGATTTAGTGCAAGCAAAATGATTTCTTTCTTTAATGGGGAACCGAGTGAAGATGATAAGAAAAAAATTGAACGAAGATTTAATGTAAAATTTGGGGGAAGTGATGGTAAAAAAACTATTATTACTTTTAATAATGATCCTACAAAAGCACCTACTGTAGAAGATTTAGGAAGTAGTGATTTAAGCAAGGAAGATTTTACTGCTGTTGATAATTTAATTACATCAAACATATTTGCTGGTCATCAAATAACATCTCCAATGTTGTTTGGGATAATGGAATCAGGCAAATTAGGAAGTGGTAATGAATTGAAATATGCTTATGATATTTTCAAAAACACTTATGTAAATTTTAAGCAAAAGCAAATTGAAAATGTTCTTGGTTATTTGTTTGGAATGGAATTCAAACTACAAGATGTAGAGCCAATTAGTTTACAATTGGATGCAGCAACAATAACTGCCATAGCCCCAAAAGCGTGGTTATATGATAAATTAGGAATAGATACAGAAAAATATCCTATAACATCTACCCCATCAGATCCAAAGGCAGTAAATGCTACTACTGCTCCAGCAGCACAGCAAGAAATGGTAAACGATAATATTAAAAATTTATCGGCAAAGCAGCACCAGCAATTAATGAGAATTATCAGACAATTTTCAAAAGGGCAATTAACAAAGCAAGCAGCAACAGCATTATTAAAAACAGGATTAGGTTTAAATGATACTGATGTGGCAAGTTTGTTAGGCATTGAAGATGATGCTCAATTTGAAAAAGAATATACTGAGGAAGAAGTTGCTGATATGCTTATTGAAGTAGGAACATTTAGAAATAATTATGAAATAATAAAAACTAAAAAAGCAAGATTTATTGAGGACGAATTTGAACCACAAGAAATCATAGCTGCAAGTTTTGATTTATGGAATGTAGCAAAAAAAATTGCATTGCCATCTATTAAAATTATGTATTCATATGACAAAGCACCTGAAGCAACAGGACCTGCAGTATTACCAAATGGAAGAACAAGATTATTCTGTAAAAAATTAGTAGAAAGTGGTAAGGTATTTACAAGACAACAAATACAATCCATATCAACTGCTGTAGGTTATTCTGTTTGGGATAGGAGAGGCGGTTTTTGGACTATGCCTAATGGAGAACATAGCCCAAGTTGCAGACATATTTGGAATGCTCACATTGTAATAAATAAATAATGAGTTTAAATATTTTAATGATAGATGTAGTTACTCTTAAAAAGGTAACAGGATTACACGATAATGTGGAGGAAAAATTGGTATATCCTGAAATAAAGGCTGCACAAGATTTATTCATTTTACCAATGTTAGGCACTGCATTATATAACAAGTTGCTAACAGATATTTCAAATAATGCACTTGCTGGAAATTATAAAATATTAGTTGATAATTATTTGATTGACACATTAGCGAATTATGTTTTAGCAGAGTTGCCTATTGGATTGAATTATCAATTTTGGAATAAAGGTGTAGCAAGTAAAACTACAGATAATAGTAATAATCCATCAATGAGTGAGTTATTTTCTATTGCTGATAAATATAAGAACAGAGCAGAGGCTTATGCTAAAAAAGCGATGTATTATTTAAAGCAATCAGCTTCACAAGGTTTATTCCCAGAGTATCTTAATCCTGGTAGTGGAATAGATACTATAATACCTGATAGGGTTGCATATACTTCACCTATTTATTTAGGCGAAGATTGTGGTACAGGTATAAAAAGAACATATGCAGAAAAGTATCAAGGAAACAGACCTACTTGTGATTAAATTATATCTATGAGTAAGAACATAACAAAAAAAAATGAGGAAAAATTAAAAGTATTTTTAGCAAAGCAAAATGACATTAAATCAGATAGTAAAAAGGCTGGAAACATTAGCACTAAGCCACAAGCAAATTAATCATTTTTACTATGACAACATAGTTGAATGGTTGGCAAATGGTGAGGCAAAATATGTTGCTTGTTTTGTTGAGCGTACAGGAACAACAATAAGTCGTGATGACAAACAAACATTTCATAAATTCTCAATATGGTTTTGTGATTTAGTAAGTGTAGGCAGGGAAAATAAAAATGATGTTGAAAGTGATTTATTCAGTATAGCACAAGATTATTTAGCAATGCTAAATTATACAGGCTATCAGGATGATTGGAATATTAGCACTGTATATAATGCCGAGTATTATGAGGAGAAGTTTGAGGACTTAGTTGGGGCTGTTAAAATTGATGTTTTAATAAGTGTTGATTTTTTAAGTGATAGATGTAGTGTGCCAGCTAATGATGTAACATTTGAACCAACAAAAGATATGATAGTTAATAATTACATATATACAGGAAGTGGTAATGAGGGAACTCAAATTACAGTTAATAGTTTAATTGGGAAGCAAATATTAATGTTATTTATGGGTGATAAATTATTAACTCCTATTAGTAATAATCCATCACCAAATCAATATTCATACGATGCAAATAGTGGGTTATTTACGTTTGGTGTTGATATTCAAAATGCACAAATTATACAATTCTTAAATAGAAATTTATGTTAAAAAGGGGTTTATGTTTTGCTTTTTTATTAATAGCAAGTTATTCGTTTGCTCAAAATGATACTACAAAATATTTCAATTCTGTAGATTATGGCTGGCGTTACAAAAGGGTAAAAATTGATTCTGGTTTCATTTTGCCCAAAGACACAATTAGGAATAAATTAGGTTTAGCAAATGTTAATAATAGTTTGTTTGTAGGAAATGGTACTAAATGGGTAGGTGTTGCTAATACTTCAAGTGGAACAGTTACAAGTGTTGCATTAACAACTCCAACAGGATTACAAGTAAGTGGTTCGCCAATTACAAATGCAGGCACTTTTGGAATAACATATACAAGTGGTTATTCATTGCCAACTACGGCATCACAAAGCCTTTGGGATAATGCTTATACTAATAGAATTACAACAGCAAACGCACCTTTATTTATTGCATCAAATACTATCAGAGTTGATACTACAACAAGAACGACAGGGCTTGCAACATTGGGCAAGGTTTACAATGATAGTTTGGTTTTAGCTACTGCTATTGCAACAAAAGCTAGCGGTACGGTAACAAGTGTTGCAAGAACTAACGGATTAGGTATTTCGGCAAGTATAGCAAATCCTACAACAACACCAAATATTACTATTGCAGTAGATACAAGCGATGCAAGTGTATTGAGTAGGCAACGTGCAGCAACAACCTATACAGCAGGTGCAATAGATAGTATTAGATTTAATAATAGTGGCATTCTACACACTACTCCTGCTGCATATAGTAAGTCAGGAACAACTGGTGTCGTTACACAAACATTGGCAAATCAATCAGCTTACACTTTATTTGGTCGTGCAAGTGGGACGGGAACACCATCATTCTTAACTTCAATAGATAGTTTATTTGTTCCTGCACTTCATACAGAAAATTATTATAATACAAAATATTTAACACCTACAACAGCAGCTACTACTTACTATCCATTAACAGGAGGAAATTTAACAGCAGGGGCTTCTATTGGCTATCCTAAAATTGTTTATCCATCAACACCAGCAAGCGGTTTTGTAACAATGGGATTTAATACAAGTAATAATTTCTTTTACAAAAATGAGAATGGTTATTTGAGGATTCATAAGCATCAATTTAATGGTGACGATTCTGTGTATTATCCAAACAAAGCAAGGGTTATTTTAAAAGACAGTGCTGAAAATGCAGCAGTATATCAAACGCAAAGTTTAAGTGCAAATTATATTTGGATAGGTAATTCAAGTGCTGTGGCTGTTGAAAAGCAAGTGTCTGGCGATGCTACTTTAAACAATACAGGAGCTTTAACATTAGCAAGTGTCAATAACAATGTTGGAGGTTTTGGTAGTGGTGCAAAAACAACAAAAATAACTGTAAATGCAAAAGGATTAATAACTGCTGCAAGTGATACATTAATACAAATTCCAGAAAGTCAAGTAACAGGATTAACGGCTGATTTAGCAACAAAAGAACCAACCATTGCTTTAAATGGCACTGCTAATAAGTATATGACTGGTTACAAAACTTGGGGTAGTTTTTTAGATACTGTGAATAAGCAATTAAACACCTATACAGGCGATGTAACATTTAACAATGGTACTTCTACAATTGGGACTTCTAAGGTTACAAATTCAATGTTAGCAGGGTCTATTGATAGCACTAAAATCCCAATTTTGCACAGTAAAAATTATTATGATAGTTTCTATGCAGCAGGTGCAAGAACATCAGCTAATGTGGCTACTTCTGTTTATTATTCTGCATCTAATTCATTTATTACTTATTGGAATGGGCTACATTCTGTCACAAGCGATAGTTCACTAAAATATAACCCTACAACAAAGACAATAACAGTTGAAAGTTATAATGGTGCAGGAGGTGGAGTTATAAGATTGGCAGGAAATAACGGTGGTGCAGGAAATCAAAGTGGCTCTATTGATTTTTACGAAAATTTATATAGAAAAGCCGTTGTTGCACAAATAACTTGTACACGTCCGAGCGGTGGAGCCCAAGGTCAAATAAACCTTATTACAGAAGGTACGAATAGAATATTTATAAATGAAAGTGGGCAAATTGGTTTTGGTAATAACACAAGCCCAACAGCTAAAATTCATCCAGCAGCAGGAACGGCATCGGCAAATTCAGCTCCTTTTAAATTTACTTCTGGGGTTGCATCTCAAACAACAAAAGAAGCAGGAGCAGTAAATTATGATGGTTCTAATATTACTATAAGTGATGCTACCTATGCTTACATTTTAACAAAGACTTTAACCGCAACTGCAACACTTGATTTTACAAGCACATCTGCACAAAATAGTAGTGATTTAACAATAACCGTTACTGGTGCTACTGACGGTGATGTTGTGAACATTGGAGTTCCTAATGGTTCTACTTTAACAAACAGCAGTTATTCGGCTTGGGTAAGTGCTGCAAACACAGTAACAGTAAGGTTTAACAACTATTCAAGTGGAAGTCAAGACCCTGCAAGTGGTACATTCAGAGTTTCAGTAATTAAGTATTAACAATAAAAATTTTACAAAATGACTTTTGAAAAAGTAGCCGTTGATTACGGCAAAGAAAGCGAAACAGATAAAGATGGTAATTACTCAATAACTATAACTATCGGATTGAAAGATAGTAGAGATAAAATACCACCATTCTCAAAAGATATTACAGTAGTTAGTAATAACTCAATGACAGGTTTTGCAGTAGATGTACAACGCAAACAAGCTATTGACGATTTTATTAACGACTTCAATAAATAACGCCTTTTTAAAATCAACAATCCAATAGTAAAAGTGAACACCATTTTAAACAATGCAAACAAGAGAATTTATGCACGAACAAGATACATTTATAGGTAAAATAGCAGTAATATTTAGTGGCGTATTTGCTTTTATAGCAAGACTAACCGTAAATGATGCACAGCCTTATTTAACGGCTATTTCAAGTTTTTTAAGTTGTGGTGCTGCAATATTTGCAATGATTTATTACTATAAACAATTTCACAAAAAAAACAAATAATATGTTATCAAAAATTAAAGAAAACATTACAGAACTACTTGCATTAATTATTACAGTATGCTCGTTTGTATTTCTATTTGCTTTGTTATTGATTAAAATTCCAAGTGAAAATAAAGACATAACAAACATTACTATTGGCTTTGTTCTTGGGTCATTTGTTGCTGGAGTTGCAGGTTACTATTTTGGTAGTAGTAAGAAATCAACACCAACAGAACAGCTTAAATAAAAATTTAATTATGTTACAGAAAATAAGTGCAAAAAAAGTAGCAATAGGGATAATTATTTTATTCTTATCAATGACGTTATTAGGCTTGTGGGGTTGTGGTTCTGTAAACAAAACACGATCAAGCGAACACTTGAAAGAAGATAGTGTAAGCGTTCACAAAGTAGATAGTGCGGTTCACAGTTTCATTGATAGCCTGGTTGAAGAAACAAAAGGTAACAGCAGCGATAAAACGACTATTGCGGATGGTGAAAACACTATCAATATTGAGTTTGACACTACCAGATACAATGATAAAAAAACAGAATTAACCATTAGTGATAGTGCTGGAGTTACTAAAATTACAAGTAACAAGCCGTTAAAAAATGTTAATCAAACTTCTAAAAATTCATCCACAAAAAAAGATGTGCAAAATAGTTCAGCTACAACTAAACTTGAACTAAAAAAAGGCGATAGTGCCAACAAAAAAACATTTGACAGCACCGACTTAAAAAAAGAGTTGAAAATAGTTAATACAACTAAAGAAAAACATCGTAATTGGCTTTGGTTGCTATTGGTATTAATACCAATTTATTTTGGCTTAAAATGGGCTTACAATAATAAATATATCCCTCTTGCTGAATGGTTGGCTAAAGCATTATTATTTGTATAAAAAATTATACATATTAAAAAGACCACATTATGTTGGGCGTAAATTCCTAACAATAAAAATCACTCAAAAATTTTACATTATCAATATATCCGATGTAACGATATTAATAAGAAAAACCTAAATAATGACTCCACGTCCAACAAAATTAAGTATTGCAAAAGAATTTAGATTGAAGTATGGAATGGAAATGCCAACTGCTAAACTTGCAAGAATAATGTATGAGGAGTGTCCTGCTGCATTTACTAATAT